>OCAA01001343.1_pt1 | contig 13052 bp, 9 predicted proteins | sample 1538241 | NCBI WGS metagenome assembly OCAA01 (sample SAMEA2580241, study PRJEB22360) | human gut metagenome | biome: human gut; feature: human-associated habitat; material: faeces | place: Denmark | collected 2008/2010
AAGAAATTATTAATATACTCTATAAAGTAACCATGCCTTCTGGAAATCGTCACGGTTAGGATATTTCGCTTTAAATTCTTCTTTAGCTTGTGTAGCTTGTGCGCGGTCATCAAAAGAAACTGCAATTACACGATACATGTTTCTTTCGGGGTTGTAAACCACTTTAGCACTATAACCCTGCCCGTCCAGATATTGTTTCAGACCTTCAGCATTTGCTTTTACGCCAAAGCTTCCACAAACAACACTATAAGCCTTCAAACCATCACCTGAAACCAGCTCCACTTTTTCTTCACGAACCGGACCGGCTACCGGAGCAGGAGCAGGTGCAGTTGCAACAGGAGCAGCTACTACAGGAGCAGCCTCTACCTCTTCGGCTGCAGCAGGAGCCTCAGCCAATTCCTGTTGTTTTGCCTTTTCGTATGCTTTTTTGTAAGCGCTTTCGCTTGATTTACAAGAGGAGAATGCCAAAGCTACGCACAATCCCATACCCAACACAACTAATTTTTTCATGATTATTCCATCTTTATAAATTAATACTCTAGTTTAATCCTATAATAATTGTTGCAAAAGTAGCAATATATCAACAGCATTCACATCTAATACGCAGTTAAATTAAGTTAATCAGCCTATAATCGTCAATTTCTTACTAAGAAACATCCCCAAATAGCAACAACTTTCAATTTTATTTGTTAGTTTTGTAATGTTCAAAAATTAATAAGACTATGAAAAGTTTAAGTATTTTAGCTGCATTTCTGGGCGGAGCCGTTGTAGGTGCAGCAGCCGGAGTTTTATTTGCTCCCGAAAGAGGAGAAGATACTCGTAATAAAATTGTTGACGCTTTGCGTAAAAGAGGTATCAAACTGAGCCGTACCGAAATGGAAGACTTGGTAGATGAAATTGCTGCAGAAGTAAAAGAATAATAAGGTATCATACAACTTGCCTTGTCATTCTAAACAAAATTGAAGAATCTATATACATATATTATATGTCTATGGATTCTTCATTTTACCTCTTTACCGATTGACACACAGCCATCATACACACATAAATGGCAATATTTAATGTAAAAAACAACAGCGAATGTTTGCAAACGATAAGAATATAGACAACCTGCAACAACTCTTTGTAGAACTGAAAAAATATGCAGAGCTGCAAAAAGATTATGTAAAACTGCATTTAGTAGAAAAGCTGACCATATTGGTATCCTCTCTGATTCTGGTATTGGTATTGGTTATTCTAGGTATCATTGCCCTCTTCTACCTTTCTTTTACATTAGCTTATGTATTGGCTCCTCATGTAGGCGGATTGATGGTTAGTTACGGCATCATCACCGGATGTATCATACTGATTATATTAATCATATTCTTCCGTAAACGTTTGATTATGCAACCTATGGTTAACTTTCTCGCCAATCTGCTTTTAAACGATGACTGATTATGAACAACAACAATTCTAAACATACACCGATTATCACCCTGGAAGAGATAGCCCGGCGAAAAGCCGAAAAACGGGAGGAAGTGCTCAAAGCGAAGACACAAATAACCGAAACTTTGCGCGAATTATTTGTACCTGAAGAAAATAAGGGTGGTATAGAAGGGATTATGCAACATGTAAATACCGGAATAGCCGTTTATGACGGAGTAATGACCGGCATCAAAATAATGCGGAAAGTAAGAAGTTACTTCACCAAAAAGAAGAAATAGAAAATCTATAAATTAACATACCTATTAAACAAATCAAATGAAAAGACAACTACTGGGAGTGGCAGCTTTTATGCTGGCATTATCTGCACATGCACAAGACAATCCGTTGTGGATGCGTTATTGTGCCATTTCACCTGATGGAACTTCCATCGCATTTACTTATAAAGGAGACATTTACACAGTACCGGTCAACGGAGGCAAAGCTGCACAGATTACAACCAATGCAGCGCACGACACTCATCCGGTATGGAGCCCCGATGGAAAACAAATCGCATTTGCTTCCGACCGCATGGGCAGTATGGATATATTCGTGGTAGACAGAGAGGGAGGCATCCCAAAAAGATTAACCACTCACTCCGGCAACGAAACACCCGTAGCATTCAAGGATGCAGACCATATCCTGTTTCTGGCAAATGTAATGCCGTCAGCCGAAGATGCCCAATTTCCATCAGGACAATTCCAACAGGTATATGAAGTTAGCACTACAGGCGACCGTCCGGTCATGTTCTCCTCCATGCCTATGGAAGATATCAGCATCAACAAAACCGGCAATGCTTTACTCTACCATGATAAGAAAGGTTACGAAGATCCCTGGCGCAAGCATCACACTTCTTCTATCACACGCGACATCTGGCTGTGTTCATTGGACGGAAAACGCAGCTATCGCAAGCTAACCTCTTTTAATGGTGAAGACCGTACTCCTGTATGGGCTTCGGACGGAAAGTCATTCTATTATCTGAGTGAAGAAAAAGGTTCATTCAATGTATTCAAACGTGCACTGGATGGAACAAGTTCCACTCAGCTCACCCACCATACCAAGCACCCGGTCCGTTTCCTTACTGCTGCCGACAACGGCACACTCTGCTACGGATATGATGGAGAAATCTATACAATGAAAGAAGGAACCGAACCTCGGAAAGTACAAATATCCATCTTAACGGACAAAAATGACAAAGACCTGATTCGCCAAATCAGACGAAACGGTGCAACAGAAATAGCTCTGTCTCCCGATGCTAAAGAAGTAGCATTCATTCTGCGCGGCGATGTTTACGTCACTTCAGTGGAATATAAGACAACAAAACAAATCACCAATACTCCGGAACAAGAACGCGACATCAACTTCGCTCCCGATGGAAGAAGTATCGTGTATGCTTCGGAAAGAAACGGTTTGTGGCAAATTTATCAGGCAAGCCTGAACAAAAAAGAAGAGAAACAATTCACTTATGCTACAGATATTAAAGAGGAGAAACTGACCGGTTCAGCCATTGCTTCTTTCCAGCCCCAATTCAGTCCTGATGGTAAAGAAATAGCGTTTTTGGAAGACCGTACCACGATTCGTGTGCTTAACTTGAAAAGTAAAAATGTCCGCACTGTAATGGACGGTAAGTTTGAATATTCATACAGTGATGGTGATCAATGGTATCAATGGAGTCCGGATAGCAAATGGATTCTCACCAACTATATTGGCATAGGTGGATGGAACAACCAAGATGTGGCTTTGGTTAACGCATCAGGCAACGGAGAAATCCATAACCTGACCGAAAGCGGCTATACAGACACGAATGCCAAATGGGTGCTCGACGGAAAAGCAATGATGTGGTATAGCGACCGTGCCGGATACCGCAGCCACGGCAGTTGGGGAGCTGAAGCGGATGTTTACATCATGTTCTTCGACCTTGACGCATACGAACGTTTCCGTATGAATAAAGAAGAGCTTGCCCTTATCGACGAAAGCAAGAAAAAAGAGGATGATAAAGAGAAAAAAGACGAGAAGACCGGCAAGAAAAAAGACGATAAAAAAGACACAAAGAAAGATGAAAAGAAAGAAGAAGTCAAACCTTTGGTTTTCGACCTCGAAAACTGTCGAGACAGAATTGTCCGCCTGACTGTCAACTCTTCTCATTTGGGAGATGCCGTTCTCACACCGAAAGGAGATAAACTATATTATCAAGCTGCTTTTGAAGGCGGATATGATTTATGGGAACATGACTTAAAAGAGAATAAGACGAAGATTGTGATGAAATCTGTCGGTGGCGGTGCCATGTATCCCGACAAAAAAGGTGAAAATGTATTCCTATGCACAGGCGGAGGCATCAAAAAAGTCAGCGTAAGTACCGGAGAGCCTAAAACAGTTGAATTTGAAGCTTTCTTCGATTATCAACCATACGGCGAACGCGAATATATCTTCAACCACGTATGGCAACAAGTAGAAGATAAATTCTATGTAAAAGACCTGCACGGGGTAGATTGGAAGGGTTATCGTGAAGCCTATTCACGCTTCTTGCCTTACATCAATAACAACTATGATTTCCAAGAGATGTTAAGTGAATTGTTAGGCGAGCTGAACGGTTCTCATACCGGTGCCCGTTATTATGGTTCAGGAGCCTCTCTTTCCACAGCCGCTTTAGGTGTATTCTATGACGAGACTTACAATGGAGACGGCTTGAAGATAAAAGAGATATTGGCCAAAGGACCCTTTGCCATCAAGAAAACTGACGTTACTCCGGGATGTATCATTGAAAAGATAGATGGCAAACCGATTTTAAAAGGCCGGGATTATTTCCCGCTACTGGAAGGTAAAGCCGGTCGAAAGGTATTGCTTGCCATGTATAATCCTGCCAATGGAAAACGATTTGACGTGACCATCAAAGCCATCAGTAGTGGCGAACAGAGCAATCTGCTTTACAAACGCTGGGTAGAACGCTGCCGTAAGAATGTGGATAAGCTGTCGAACGGTCGTATAGGCTACGTACACGTCAGAGGTATGGACAGCCAAAGTTTCCGTGAAGTATACAGCGAATTGCTCGGACGTTGCCGCAATAAAGAAGCCGTAATTGTAGACACACGCCACAACGGAGGCGGTTGGCTGCACGATGATTTGGCTACCTTATTGAGTGGTAAAGAATATCAGCGCTTTGTTCCACGCGGACAATATATCGGTAGTGATCCATTCAATAAATGGCTCAAACCTTCCTGTGTATTGATTTGCGAGGATAATTACAGCAATGCACACGGTTTCCCATGGGTATATAAAGAACTGAAAATCGGTAAACTGATTGGTGCGCCCGTTCCGGGAACCATGACTGCCGTATGGTGGGAAACACAGATTGATCCAACTATTGTATTCGGTATTCCGCAGGTAGGCTGTATGGATATGCGCGGACAATATGCCGAAAACCAATTGCTTACACCTCACATTGAAGTGTATAATGCTCCCGAAAAGGCACTCACAGGAGAAGACCAACAGTTGGAAGCAGCCGTACAGGAAATGTTGAAGACCGTAGGTGAAAAGAAATAAAAGCAACTTTCTACACGTTAGTACGTGTGACCTTATACATACGTATGTATAGCCTCACACGTACTAACGTATTAACTTATACATACTAACGTGTAACCCCACACATACGAACGTGTTTTTCTTTTTATATATGTATTCCATACTCATGCTTCACTTCATCCATCACAAATGTACTCTCCAGCGAACCCAGACTATCTATGGTTCCCAAGACATTTAATATAAACTCCTGATAATATTTCATATTGGGGGCATGTATCTTGAGCAGATAATCATAACTTCCCGAAATATTATAGCATTCCGTCACTTCAGGAATACCTTGTATCATACGGGTAAACTCAGCTGCAATATCCCGATTAAGCCTCCTGAGTTTCACACTACAAAATACCACAAAACCTTGATTCAGTTTTTCTGCATCAAGCACTGCTATATACTTTTTAATGTATCCCCCACTTTCAAGACGCTTGAGTCGTTCAAATACCGGAGTAGAAGACAGACTGACGCGTGCAGCCAGTTCTTTAGTGGTAAGTCGTGCGTTTTCTTGCAATGTACGAAGTATCTGCAAATCTGTTTTATCCAATGTATCCATAGTGCAATATTCTTTTAAAGTATGACATCCAACAGTAAAACAATAATTTTATTCTATATATCACAACAAATATAGATATATTTTCCATTTTTCCACAATATATTGTTCGATATTACCATCAATTATAACTTTGCAGCCAATAAATCAATCATCAGTTTAACTAAAAAGAATACAACTATGGCAACTAAGAGATTACATTTTGAAACATTACAACTCCATGTAGGACAAGAACAGCCCGATGTAGCAACAGATGCGCGTGCAGTCCCCATCTACCAAACCACTTCTTATGTATTTCACAACTCAGCTCATGCAGCAGCACGATTCGGCTTACAGGATCCGGGGAATATCTATGGACGTCTGACCAATTCCACTCAAGGAGTCTTTGAACAACGTGTAGCAGCGTTAGAAGGAGGAGTAGCCGGACTTGCGGTAGCTTCGGGTGCAGCTGCTATTACCTACGCATTTCAGAACATCACTCGTGCCGGTGACCATATCGTTGCCGCCAAAACAATTTATGGAGGAAGTTATAATTTGCTGGCGCATACCCTACCCGACTATGGTATAACCACCACCTTTGTCGACCCGAATGACTTATCCAATTTTGAAAATGCAATTCAGGAAAACACGAAAGCACTGTTCATCGAGAGTTTGGGCAATCCCCATTCTAATATTATCGATATAGAAGCTGTAGCAGATATTGCACACCGTCATCAGATTCCTTTGATTGTAGACAATACTTTCGGAACTCCTTACCTCATCCGACCCATAGAACATGGAGCAGACATTGTGGTACATTCGGCAACTAAGTTTATTGGCGGACACGGTACTTCTTTAGGAGGAGTCATTGTAGATTCCGGTAAATTTGACTGGGCAACTTCAGGAAAATTTCCACAACTGACCGAACCCGATGCCAGTTATCATGGAATCCGTTTTATCGATGCGGCAGGAGCAGCGGCTTATGCCACTCGTATCCGTGCCATTTTATTACGAGATACAGGAGCAGCCATCAGCCCATTCAATGCCTTTATCCTACTGCAAGGCCTGGAAACTCTTTCTCTACGTGTAGAGCGTCATGTAGAAAATGCACTGAAAGTGGTGGAATTCCTAAATAGACATCCTAAAGTAAAAAAAGTAAATCATCCGTCACTGCCTGAACATCCCGACCATGCTTTATACAACCGCTACTTCCCTCATGGAGGCAGCTCTATCTTTACAATTGAAGTGCAAGGAGGGCAAACAGAGGCCCATAAGTTTATAGACAGCCTCGAAATATTCTCTTTACTGGCTAATGTGGCCGATGTAAAATCACTTGTTATCCATCCGGCAAGCACAACTCATTCACAGCTAAATGAGCAAGAACTTAAAGAACAGGAGATTTATCCGGGAACAGTACGGTTATCCATCGGAACAGAACATATTGATGACCTGCTGGCCGATTTGGAACAGGCACTTGATAAAATTTAAAAGCACGAAAGCAGACTTTGTATGAGGATGTGTCAAAATGAAAAGATTTATCGTTTTGCGTCAATAACAATAGAAGGATAACTTTATGATTTTGACACACCTCCATCTATCATGGATACATCATTTTTCTTTGTTCAAGTTGTTTAATATCTTTCTCCTTCAATCCTATTTTATCTAAAAGTTTAGGAAGATTATGGTCATTTAAGTAATAACGGGGGCGAGTGACATACCGCTTACTGGCGACAGACAAACTATCTTCTTTATAATCGGTTTGTATGCCACCCAACGACAACATTGAATGAAAAACAGATGCATTCCCTGCCACCGGCTTTTCACGATTCATACACACAGCCTCATATTGAACAGGATATCCTTTACGATACGCCTCAGACATCCAAATCAGGAACGGAACATGCAACTGATAGTATGAAGGTACCGGAGACGCATGCAAAAACAGTTTCCGGTCATCATCAAAAATATCCTCTCCATGATCGGAAGTATAAAGCATAGCCGATGAAGCATTCGTGCGTTGCAACATTTCAATCAGTGACGCCAAGAAGCCGTCTGTATAACAGATTGTGTTATCGTACGCATTCAATAAATATTCACGGTTCTCATATTTCGCATCGGTCAGGCTATCCGGCCTGAACACTGCCATATCCGAAGGATAACGTTCTTTATAATTAAAATGGGAACCATACATGTGCAGCACGATAAACAATTTCCGATGTCCGTCATTTAGTTGTTTATCCACTAACTTCAATAATTCATCATCTGATATATTCGTTTCCTCAGGTGCATCTTCTTTTATAAATTTCCATTCATCCGCCTCCATTCCGAAGAAATCAATAAAAGAATGATTAGGCCGCTGATTGGAAAAAAAAGCTGTATGAAACCCTGCTTCTTTAAAAGCAGTAATGATACCCTTTTCCCGATAAATACGATTGTAATTTTCAGCAGAAGCTCCCGAAAGGAGCATTGGCACACTTTTATGCGTTGTATTTGATTGGGTAAGTACATCTGTAAATGCGACCAAGCCTTCTGTTTTATCCAACAGCGGAGTGGTATTCCGTTCATACCCATACAGCCCAAAGTTACAAGCCCTTGCAGTTTCTCCCACTACCAACACATATATCTCTGCCTCATCTTTATCGTGTGTGGCTTGTGCACCAAAAGTAAACTCCTTTGAACTCTCTTGATAACCGGCTGTTTCACCGGCACGCTCTATTGCCAAAGTCAGATTATAGCATACGTTGACCGGATACATATCGAGTTTCAATGCATAATCCTCATGGTCTGCATAGCACAATGCGGTCAGGATGACTCCTACTCCCATTGTCATCCGGGCATATCTCCGCTGGCGATATATAAAGTATTGATCCAGTTTCTTATTCCCTGTTATCGAAACAATACCCAAAGCCAAAGTGGGCAAATATACCACAAATACGCCAATCACAGCAGGCAACAAGTTATCTAGAAGCTCCATAGCCTCACCGGAATTGGTTGTCAGCAAATTCAAAAACATATCGACTGCTATAATGGACTGTCCGAAAAGATAAAGCAAAACCAATTGAAAAGCAGCAAAGAAAACAAAGGGAAACAATATCCATATTATCTTTCCGGGTTTCCGGCTCAGCGTCATCACCATCCAATATACCGATACCGGCAAAATAATATTACATATACGTACCAATAAAGGCATTTGCTCTGTGAAGAACAATGCCACATTAGGAATAGCTAATACAATTATAAACAGAAAAAATAATTGTCTCGGCTCACAACACCATTGATAGATCTCTTTAAAACGCTTCATTTATATTAAATAAGAACCCCGATTGTCCGTTCTTTCCAAACCCATAATCGAGGCGAACATTCACATTCTTTTTAAATTCCCAACGGTATCCGATACCATAATTAGGCAAAACGCGATTGACACGCAACGCACTGAACTTGTTAAACACCGTTCCTGCACCAATCCAAGCCACTATACCATTACGTTTCCAAATATGTTGGCGTAATTCTATCTGCCCTTCCATTTTATGTTTATCACGATAGCGGCCCTCGTAATAACCACGCATCGAGTAAGAATTGCCCAACAAAGCCATCATTGACCAAGACGGGTTGCCAAAATTAAACATCCCCCTAAACTCTCCGGCAAGCAAACCTCCTTTCCAAACAGGATGATAATAGCTAGTACGCAAGTCGGTGGTGCTGAAAGCGTAATCATTTCCCATAAACTTGGGACGAAAACATTGCGATATATTCAGATAATATCCTTTATGAGGATTAGTCAATACATCACGTGAATCATACACCAAGGAGAATCCGGCACCATAATTAGTTGTAGTCAAATCCATTCCTTCCAACAATTCGGGACGTTCCAAGTTCTTTCCATGCACATAATCATAAGCTACCATCGGTCCCAAATACAAATTGTCTGTCAGTTTAAATAAAAAACTAGCTTTTATCTGTGCCTGCCAACGGTCCATATCCGTTTCGTTGGCATCTACATTTCCCATATCATATCCCATTCCCCAGAATTTGGAAGGGAAAGAATAAAAGTATAAGGTATAATCCAAACGATATTTATCTTGTGGAAAAATATGGGTACCACGAATTCCCAGCAAATAAAAACCTACCGTAGATACATCGCCAAACAGGGAAACATTGGAGGGAGGAAGAATAGTATCATTCTTATCCGAACGGTAAAGCCCGGCAGCTACCAATCCAAGTCCCAACTTGGTATCTGTACTATAATGAGGTCCACCGATGATACTGAAGTCAAACTTCTTGTGCTTCTTATTCTTGTTCGCATCATTAAAGTAGTCAAGAAACTTATTGAAAAAGCTTCTTTTCCGTACAGTGCTGTCTTTGTGTTGTATCGTATCTGTTGGAAACTCAAACAACTCACTGTGTCTGGGAGTTGCAAAAGATATGCCCGCCATACATACGAATATCCATGTTAAAAGTAACAATCTCTTCATAATGTATTCATATATAAGAAAAAAGCAGATTTGGATGCAAAGATAATCCAAACCTGCTTTAAAGTGGCATTTTAAATTATAAGATTTTGGTCTGAAATTACTTATTTCTGTCCTAAATACCTTATACCGGTTGCTTTCCTATAATCTGCCAATGCTATTTTCTGCTCATAATATGATTGGATAAGATTTGTATATGCCTGTACCCAAGTCAACTGTGCAGAAAGTACATCCAAAATAGTCAGCCTACCTTCCGTATAACTAAATGTATTCAAATCCAAATTCTCTTCTGCTAACTTGCAGTTTTCCTTAGCAATATCTATCTGACGGGTATTTTCTGTCAGACTAGTCCATGCTTTGGCTACCTCTTTCGTGATTTGGTCTTGTTTATCTTGCAAAGCATACTGCTTACCAAGTAAAATCGCTTTTTGTGCAGCCGTCGACTTAAATCGCGCTCCCCAGTGGAACAACGGCAACTTGACAGAAGCATACACATTACTATTAAACATAGTTTCGCCCGAAATGTTCAACATTTGTGTCCCCCAAGTCTCCTTAAAGCCGATAGACAAGGATGGATTATATTTTGCAGCAGCCAGTTTAACCTGTCTTTTTTGATAATCCACATCCAACTGAGAAATAGCATAATCAGGACGAACATTCAGTGCAGCATCAGCACCGACATAAGCTGGTAATGGTAACTCAACGAAAATAGAATCAACCAAACCTACTTCTTTATCCGGTTCCAATCCCATCAACACATTCATGTTCTGCAAAGCTATCTGATAAGACTGATAACTGCTGGAACGTTGCAACTCTGCCTCTTTCAGGCGAGTCTGCATTTGTATCAAATCTGTTTTACTGATATAACCGTCATCATACTTATCTTGTAACACTTTGGTCAACTGACTGATAATTTCCACATACTGACACATCGTTTTATACATCTCTTTCTGAGCCGCAGTACCCCAATAACTGGCTTCTGCAGCATAAATAAGATTATCTGTGGTCAAATCTACCGACTTGTCAGCTATCTGAGACTGAATTTGTGATGCCTTATAAGTATGATAAATACTTCCTCCTGCATAAATAGGTTGGACAACTCCCACTTCGGCACTGTAAGAATCATGCTCCATAGGAACAGCCATTCCACCAAAATCCATATCATATTTATTTATACGATATTGATAACTACCCGTGGCATCCACTGCGGGGAAGAAAGCAGTTTTCGCAGCTTTCATTGCTTTCTGCATGGCTGTACGTTGTGACACACTCTGCTTCAAAGTCTGACTATAATCCAACACTTTCTGTTCGAACTCCGTATAATTTACGGTAGTCTGAGCTGAAACCGTGCCGGACAAGCACATCATTCCAAGTATATATATAAGATTCGTTTTCATTATCTGTCTGCTCTGATTTTAAAGAATATACAATAAGTCACCGGAAGCACGAAGATGGTAAGAATGGTTGATACGAACAAACCACCCATAATGGTAGCTGCCATACCTGCAAACATCGCATCACCCAACAAAGGAAGCATACCCAAAATAGTGGTTCCCGACGCCATAGTTACGGGAACAATACGTGTTTTGGTAGCCTCAACCACGGCAGGTACTGCCCCTTTGCCATCTTTCAGTTGAAGTCCGATTTCGTCTACCAGTACAATCGCATTCTTGATATTCATACCAATCAAGCCCAACAAGCCCAAAATGGCAAAGAAATCAAGAGATTTACCGAACAACAACAATCCCCATACGACACCGATGAACACCAATGGCAACATCAGCATAATCAATACCGGTTTGCGGTAATTGCTCGGGAAAAGGAATAATAAAACGACATAAATCAACAAGAATGTCAACGGAATATTCTTTGCCAAAGCAGCATTACTTACATCTTGTGTCTCCTGTTCACCAAAGTATTTCATCTTATAACCTTCGGGCAGTTGCATCTGTTCCTGTACGGCGGTCAACACCTGCTTAAAGGCAGCCATCGTATTGGCACCGCGCTTCGGTTCACACTGCATCATCATGCAACGTTCACGGTTGAAACGACGCACTACGTTATAATCATAACCCAAAGAAAAATTATCAATCACCTGCTCCACCTTAACTGAATTTCCTTTAGTGCTGAATACCGGAACACTCTTCACATCATTCAGGTTCATATTTTCTGCATCTTCATCCTTCAATAAGATAGGAAGTGAAATATCCCCCTCACGATACTCGCCCAACGGCAAGCCATTGGTAGCAGTACGGAACGAATTGGCAACCTGCTGACGAGTAATACCAAGGCGCAAACCTTTCTGTTGTGAGAACATCGGTTTCCATACCGGCACTTTATCACCCCAGTTAGAACGTATATCCGTCACCATATCACATTCATGCGCAATCTTCTTCGCACGCTCCACCAAAGCAGTCAGCGTATCCGGATTTTCACCGATAAATCCGATTTCAATGGCAGCTTCGGGCACCGGTGACAACGCAAACAATGCCGAACGGGTAATGATATTCGGAAAATTCTGAGTCATGTGTTCATAGAACTGTTGTTCTACTTCGGCAGCATCTTCAGGGTCTTTTGTTTCCACCATCACATTGGCATAGTTAGACTTCGGACCGAAAGAAGAACTTGCCAGATAGTAACGCAACGGAGTACCACCTAAAGTCACAGAATAAGATTTTACTTTTTCATTCTTCTCCAAATACTCTTCCACCTTCATCACGTCTTCGTCTACCGCATGAATACTGAAACCTTCCGGGAATACCAAATCGGCACGGAAATAAGGTTTATTCATCTTCGGAAAGAAACTCTGAGGCATAACTGCCATAATGACCAGAGAAAGCACCAAAGTAACAACAACAGTAGTCAATGTTATAAAACGGCGCTTAATCAATAAAGTCAAGAGCTTCTCAAACTTATGATAAATTTTGGTATCGTATGGATCCTTACCTTCACTACCGGGAGTAGCCTCTTGCAAAATAAAGTTACCGAAAGTTGTAGTCTGGCATAAAGCCAAGATCCAA
>OCAA01001344.1_pt1 | contig 13029 bp, 10 predicted proteins | sample 1538241 | NCBI WGS metagenome assembly OCAA01 (sample SAMEA2580241, study PRJEB22360) | human gut metagenome | biome: human gut; feature: human-associated habitat; material: faeces | place: Denmark | collected 2008/2010
TCGACTTCGACTACGTCAGCCGCTTCCGGTACGGGTGCCAGTGGTTTTGCCGGCGCATCGCGGGGCGGGTTTGCCGGAGCCTCACATGGCGGATTCTCCGGTGCTGCACGCAACCAGCAAGCAGCCGCGCCTCAGAGCACCGCTTCCCATGAATCTGTTGGAGGCAACGGCCCTGTCAACGGCCCGGTCAGCGACCGACCCGCGGGCTCTCTGTCTGTGCAACCTGCTGTAGCAACTGCTGCTGCCGGTGCCGCTCCTGCCGCCAATGCCGGGTGGGGCGCGCCCGCCGCGTCGCCGGCCGTCCCGGCTCAACCGGTGACCTCGCCTGCGGCATCGGATAATCGGTCCATCGACGAGAAGTGGGATGCAGCCGTCGCCGCTTTGCCGGAAACCATTCGTGAATATGTGTCACGAGACAAGGTGCCGACCGTAAAATTCGGCCCCAACCGTAAGGGTCTGCCTTGCTTGTCGATGACGTTCGACAAGTCGCTGAGCCAGCACGCTTTCGCCTTGGCCGTGGATAACAGCGGTAAGAAGGCGGCGGCCGTGGTGATGGATGCCGTGCGCAACGAGTTCGGCGCCAATGCGGTTATTGCACCTTCTGCGGTCGCGGCGAATGGCGAGCGAGTCGAATCCGTCAAACGTATGAGCCCGGAGCAATTGGCCAAGGTCAAGCAGCAGATTGCCATGGCCAAGGCTGGATTGGCCGCGTCGAGTTTGGGCGCGAGCCTGGGCATTCATATGGGGAGCGAGACGAAAGCTCCGAAGCCGACTGCAACAGGCCAAGCCGAGGACGCAGACGACAGCCATCGAGCCGGACAATCCAGTGCATCCACGGCAGCGAAGAACTGGAGTGACGATGACCCTTGGGCCAAGCCGGCCGTAAGCAACGCTTCGCCGCAATCTGCAGACGGGTTCGCACCTAACGAGCCCGCTGCTACGCCTGCGCCCGAAGAGCATCACAAGAAGCATGTTGCGGTTCCGGACATCAGTGACGGTGTTGATCCGTGGGCCGCTCCGGCTGCTCCTGTTGCACCCACTGCGTCCGTTGCGTCCGCTGGACCCACTGGACAGTCCACTGGGCAGCCAGCCACCGCATCTTCCGTTACGGCAGTTGCCGGCGCGAGCGACGATCCATGGAATCAGACGCAGTCTCAGGCCGCGGTCTCACCGGCGTCGCAACCGGCCGAAGCCGACCCGTGGAACCAGCCATATCAGCAGTCTCCTCACGATGATCCGTGGAATCAACCGCAGGGGAACCATGCTCAGGCGGCTCCGCAGCCAGGAGACGACCCGTGGAATCAGCCTCAGTCCCAGACTCCGGCTTCTTCGGTTCCTCAGACAGTGTCGGGCAATATGTCGGGCGATGACCCGTGGAACCAGCCCCAATCGGTTCCGCAGCCGGCTGCCGGCGATGACCCGTGGAATCAACCGCAGGCAGTTCCACAATCGGCTCCGCAGGCCACCCCGCACGGTGACCCGTGGAATCAACCGCAACCCGCACAGCCGACCCCGAATGCCGACCCGTGGAATAGCCAGCCCCAGCCCCAGCCGAAACCACAACCGCAAGTCGCGGCCGAGGATGACGAATACTCGATGAGCGACCAGTCGCTCGGCGAGGCGACGGCCATGAATCTCGACGATCTGAAAAAGCTATTCGAGGTCAAAAAAGTCGAGCAATTCGCGGCAGATGATCCGAAGAACCCCAAGAACATCCAGCCTGCCAAGAAGCACTCGGATGAATAATGAGGACGAATAACGAGGAATACCCATGGCACTTGCTTATGACGGCGCAATACAACGACTGATCGACGCTTTCGGGCGGCTGCCCGGCATCGGGCCGAAGGGCGCGCAGCGTATCGCCTTCTACATGCTGTCCGCGCCCGAAGATGAAGCGCGCGATTTGGCCGAGGCCATCGAAGAGGTCAAGGCCAAGATCCGCTTCTGTGATATTTGCGGCAACGTGTGCGAATCCAGCCCCTGCCCGGTATGCGCCGACCCGAGACGCGACCGTTCGGTGATCTGCGTGGTCGAAGAGCCCAAGGATGTGATGAGCATCGAGCGCACGCGCGAATACCACGGCCTATACCATGTGCTCGGCGGCGCAATCAACCCAATGGCCAACGTTGGCCCTGCCGACCTGCGTATTCCCGGTCTGCTCAAACGCTTAGAAGGCGATGAGGTCAAGGAAGTGATTATGGCGCTCGACCCGAATATTGAAGGCGAGGCCACCACCAGCTACTTGACCCAGCTATTGCGACCCGTAGGTGTCAAGGTCACCCGACTTGCCAGCGGCCTGCCGGTGGGCTCCGACTTGGAGTATGCCGACGAAATCACGCTGGGCAGGGCACTGGCCGGTCGGCGCGAGGCCTAAGCCAGCGTATCATTGGCGCTTTCGCCCTTGCGGCGCATCCACGGCCAGAATGCGCCGTGGCGGATGATGCGCGCGGCCTTGTGGCGTCGTGCCAACCAGATAATGAACAGTCCTGCCGCCAGTATGCCTAGACCAACACCAAGGGCGATATTGCGCGCGTCAAGCACGTCATTCGGCTCGGGGGCCGGCATCGGAATCGCCACGCGGTGCCCGGAGATAAGCAGTCGGTGCGTGTTCACGCCGTATGGCGTACAGGTCATCAAAGTGACGCGATCCTCACCCGGCACGATCTTGAGCTTCGACGTGTCATCCGGCAAAATCACCGAAATGCGGTCCACTTTGTAGCCCAAAGTTTCGCCCATGACTTCGATGTAGAAGAAGTCGCCCTCTTTCACCTCGTCCAAACGGGTGAACATCAGCGCTTCAACCAACCCGCGGTGCCCGGTAATGACCGAATGGGTGGATTTACCTCCCACCGGCAGCGACGTGCCGTACAAGTGGCCGGCACCAGAAGCCAGTGCTTCCTCGGAAGTGCCGTGATAAAACGGCAGATTGATGGACTGCTTGGGCACCTTGATTGTGCCCATCACGCCGTTGCCGGTATTAAGCAGTGACTGGTATTCCTTGTCTTTCTTTGAGGCGGAATCCTCGCCGCTGGCTTGGGATCCTCCTTGAGCGGCGGCGAACGGATCGACGGCTTCACCCAAGATAGGCTGGCCGGATTCAGCGAGCTTCTTGTTGTATGCGCGGGCCGCCGTGAGCTTGTCTTCCGCCTGCGGGTAAGGCCAGCCAGCTACTTCTTTGGCCGTGGTGGCTGTGGTGGCGGCCAAGTTGCGGTCGGACTCGAATTGCAACGCTAGCGGGAAGCAGGCCACGGCGATTGCGGCGATCAGCAGCACAATGGTGATGATGCGCATCGCCCACAGGTTGCGTTGCAGGCGTCGGCGCTCGGCCACGAGATCGCTGATATCGATGACTTCGTCAAATGGTGTTGGAACGAATGCTGCGGGCTCGGGCCGCGCTGAGGAAACGTTGTCATTTGCAGATGCGTCATCCGGCATGGCCGCGTTGTTTTCCCACATTTTCTGTGAGGCACGCTTACTCGTCGAACGTCGATGCAGCAATGCCATAGTCGCCTGTTCCTTCGCTTGATCTGCTCATGATTTGCTTATACAAGACGGCCGGGTCCGTCTTAGTCGTGCATGGCATAGGTGCTGTCGCAAATGGCAACACCGCACGCGCCACACTGCGAAACGTTACTCCGCACCAAGCCTTTCATGCAACATGCCGACGGGGCCATATAGGGGCAATGTAGGGGGCATAAGAAGTCTGAAAATGCGATACGAACAACGTTGCTACGGCTGTCAGTGATGCGGCTTACTTCGGACAAGCCGTTGAGATGCAAGGGGATGCAAAGGATTGCAAAGTATGGCAACATGATAAGTCGCAGCGTCGGCGATATTTGGCAGAGCTTTCAAATAGGGGGGTATGAATGCATAAAGAGGGAATATGTTACCTCGATAAAAGAGGCGCTATTGCTGTTTTCGTGGATGTCGGTTCGTCGTCGAGCCGTTGGTTTCGTAGGCGTGAGGGGTGTTCCCGCGTATTCTGTTTTCCGACCAAAGAAATGAATCACGAAGAACGCCTGAGCAAAAGCTCATTCGCCGGATTGCCGAACGTCAAAGGCGCGGTTGCAGAGGATGCGCGGATCACGGATTCGCCGCTGCGTTCCGAATTGGCTAGTGTGATCAGAGAAAAGATGGCACTGTCTGGGCATCTCTCTTTTTAGGTCAAGGAAAAGGGTCTGGCGATAGGCGGTGATGACGCCCATCGTGTTGGTGGCACTGTTGCTGCAAAAAGGAAAAGTCTAGTTCGTAATCTAGTGTCCAACTTCCCTAATAGGAATGGTCCAACTTCCACAACGAAAATAGTCCAACTTCCACAATTAGAATGGTCCAACTTCCGCAATAGAGTGATTTATAGGTTGATGTTTCGACGGTTTGCGGGAGGGCACATATGGCAGTGGAGAGCTCGGAGATTCAACGTGGCGAGTACCTTCCTCGAGTGGCTGATGGGTTGCTGACTCAGGCATTGCAGTCTTCTGGTGCCGTTCAGATTAAAGGTCCAAAATGGTGTGGCAAGACTGCAACGGCAGAAAGGCAGTCGGCGAGTCAGGTCTTCATGCAGGACCCGGATCGCAGTGCTACGCTGTTGGCCTTGGCTGATACAAAGCCTTCTCTCATCCTGCGAGGTGAGGAGCCGAGACTCATTGATGAATGGCAGATGGCCCCGCAATTGTGGGACGCGGTGCGTTTCGCCATCGATCGAGGGCGCGGTCGTGGCCGATTCATCCTAACTGGATCGGCGACTCCTCAACAGGAACCAGCTCATTCCGGAGTGGGAAGAATTGCCCGATTAACCATGCGTACCATGTCCTTATTTGAATCGCAGGAATCGACGGGCGTTGTTTCGTTGGGAGAGTTGTTCGATGGCAACCATGATGTTTCGGGTTTCTCCGATTTCGATATTGAAAACACCGCGTTTGCGCTATGCCGCGGTGGCTGGCCTGAAGCAGTAGTCGAATCTCGAGTAAATGTTGCCTTGCGCATGGCCGCGGATTATGTCGAAGAACTACTTGATTCTGACATCAATCGTATGGATGGTATAAAGCGCAATAAAACTTGGATGCGTCTGATTATGCGCTCGTATGCGCGCAATATTTCTTCTCAGGCGTCGCAATCCACTATCGCGGCGGATATGCAGGGTGAACCGCCTTCGGAAGGTACACTCTCCGATTATTTAGATGCATTGTCGCGAGCTTGCGTAACTGAAGATCTTCCAGCTTGGAACCCTCGTTTACGTTCTAAGACTGCAGTGAGAACGAGCCCAACCAGACACTTCAGCGACCCGTCGATAGCTTGTGCGGTACTGCACGCGACCCCGGAGAAACTCCTTAATGATTTCGAGACCTTTGGCTTGCTGTTTGAGTCCATGTGTATTCGCGATCTGCGTGTGTATGCTGATGCGCTTGGCGGAGATGTGTTCCATTATCGGGATAAGACGGGATTGGAATCTGATGCGGTCATTGGCCTGCATGATGGACGATGGGCTCTCATTGAGGTCAAGCTCGGAGAAAAGCAGGTTGATATTGCGGCGGCCCATTTGAAAAAGTTGGCTGACAGAATTGATCAAGATCACGAAGGCCGTCCGTCATTCTTGATGGTGCTGACCGCTACGGCTGCCGCTTATCGCCGGGATGATGGGGTATTGGTAGTGCCGTTGGCCACGCTTGCTCCGTGAGCTCGTATCGTGCGTTTGACCCATCGTTCCCAACACAAAAGGAAAAGGCCCGGGCTGCGGGACCGGGCCTTGAAAAGGAGAGAGGAAGAAGAAGGTATTCAGTTATGGGGTCTGCGGAAACCTCGCCGGTTTGCTTTCGTTTGCCGGTAATTGATAGTTAACCGCTCGAATCTCAAAGGATGGATGCGGCTGCCTCAAAGAACCACCGGTGAAAACTTGAATATTTGCTGAACAACGTAGGCCATGCCCGTGTCCACATGTCGGCGCGGGGTCGCGGGGTGAACGCGGCAACCTTTATAATCGTTGCGTTTGCGTAGAATATTGAGCAAACTCCCCCTAAGAGAAGAACAAAGGACAGCAGTGGCTCTCATCGTGCAGAAGTACGGCGGTTCGTCGGTCGCCGATACCGAATCGATCAAACGTGTGGCCAAGCGCGTTGTTGAGACGGAAAAGAAGGGCAACAAGGTGGCCGTGGTGGTCTCCGCCATGGGCGACACCACCGATGACCTTATCGATCAGGCGCTGAGCATCGACTCCAACCCGCCCGAGCGCGAGATGGACATGCTGATGACCGCAGGCGAGCGAATTTCCATGAGCCTGCTGGCCATGGCCATTCACGCCGAAGGCAGCCGTGCCCACTCCTTCACCGGTCAGCAGGCCGGCTTCTTCACCGACGCCCGTTACGGCGCGGCCCACATCAAGGCCGTGAGACCGGACCGCGTGAAGAACGCGCTCTCATTGGGAGACATCGCCATCGTTGCCGGCTTCCAGGGCATCAACGCCAAGGGTGACGCCACCACGCTCGGCCGCGGTGGTTCGGATACCTCCGCCGTGGCGCTTGCCGTGGCGCTCGGTGCCGATATCTGCGAGATCTACACCGACGTGGACGGCATCTTTACCGCTGATCCGCGCATCGTGCCTTCTGCCCGCCGCATTCCGTCCATCGACTATGAGTCGATTCTGGAGATGGCCTCCTGCGGCTCCAAGGTGCTGGCACTGCGCTGTGTGGAGTACGCTCAGCGTTTCAACATGCCGCTGCACGTGCGTTCCTCGTTCTCCCGTCGCCCCGGCACATTGGTGGTGCCCGACGGCATTGACCCGCGCACGCTGCCGAACCTCGACTGAGCGCGGCTACGGCGAACGATAATCGTAAGTAATTTCAAGCAAGACAAGGCAAGACATGACTGAAGAAGAAGCGAAATCCATGGGCGACCTGTTCCCTGACCTGGGCCCCGAGGCACCGGTGATTTCCGGCATTGCCCACGATCGTTCCGAGGCGCTGGCCACCGTGCGTGGCGTGCCGAACGAGCCGGGTATGGCCGCCAAGGTGTTCACCGAGCTGGCCACCGCCGGCGTGAACGTGGACATGATCGTGCAGGCCGGCGCATCCGTCGGCACTGCGGACATCTCCTTCACCGTGCCCGAATCGGCCGTCAAGCAGGTTCAGAACACACTGCTCGACAAGCAGGAAGTGCTGGGCTACCACTCCTTCGATGTGGACACCAACGTGGGCAAGGTGGCCGTGGTGGGCGTTGGCATGAAGACCCACGCCGGTCTGGCCGCCAAGTTCTTCCAGGCCCTGAGCGACGAGGGCATCAACGTGCTGATGATTTCTACCTCCGAGATTCGTATCGCCGCGCTCGTGCCGCTCGATCAGCTCAACGACGCCGTCAAGGCGCTGCACACCGCATACGGTCTCGATGCCGATCAAATCGAAGCCGTGGTGTACGGCGGTACTGGCCGCTGAGCCACTGAGCCGCGTTTTTGCGGTATATACGACGAAAGCCCTCCTTGCGGAGGGCTTTCTCAGTTTCGGACTCAGTTTCAACTACTTCTTGGTGATGTAGCCGAGAGCCTTGAGCATTTCGGCGCATTCAAGGGCACCGCCGGCTGCACCACGCAGGGTGTTGTGGGCCAGACCCACGAACTTCCAATCGAAGATGGAATCCTCACGCAGACGGCCGATGGAAACGCCCATGCCACCCTCGTAGTCCACGTCGAGCTTGACCTGCGGGCGGTCATCCTCGGTGAGGTACTGGATGAAGTGCTTCGGTGCGTGCGGCAGCTCCAGCTCGGAAGCCTTGGACGTGTAGTTCACCAGACGGTCGATGAGCTCTTCCTTGGTGGTCTTCTTGCCGAAGTTCAGGAACACGGTGGCGGTGTGGCCGTTGAGCACGGGCACGCGGATGCACTGGGAAGTGATCTTGAGGTCGCCGTCGAACGGCACGATCTCGCCCTTGGCGGCGTCCACATGACCGAACACCTTGAGCGGTTCCTTCTCAGACTTCGCTTCCTCACCGGAGATGAACGGGATGATGTTGCCCACCATCTCGGGCCAGTCCTTGAAGGTCTTGCCCGCGCCGGAAATCGCCTGGTAGGTGCTCACAACCACCTCGCGCGGCTCGAATTCCTTCCACGCGGCCAGCGCCGGCGTGTAGGCCTGAATCGAGCAGTTCGGCTTGACGGCGATAAAACCACGAGTGGTGCCCAGGCGCTTGCGCTGGTGCTCGATCACCTCGAAGTGCTCCGGGTTGATCTCCGGCACCACCATCGGCACGTCCGGGGTCCAGCGGTGGGCGCTGTTGTTGGAGACCACCGGGGTCTCGGTCTTGGCATAACGCTCTTCAATGGCGCGAATCTGGTCCTTCGGCATGTTTACCGCAGAGAACATGAAATCAACGCCAGAGGCCACGGACTCGGCATCGTCGCCATCGACGACCACCATGTTCTTGACATATTCGGGCATCGGGGTTTCCATCTTCCAACGGTCGCCGACAGCCTCGGCATACGTCTTGCCGGCGCTGTGCGCGGAAGCGGCAAGCGTGACCACCTCGAACCACGGGTGATTCTCAAGCAGCGTGATAAAACGCTGACCGACCATACCGGTGGCACCAAGGATGCCGACCTTCAATTTTTCGGACATGATGACCTCTATGACCTCTGGGTTTCGATGGATTACTTACGTCGGACGGCCGTCATGCGGGTGGCCGTAAAACAATGCAATTGTACGAAACACGCGGAACAACGGCAGTGGTCTTCCCAGATGGTGGCTGCCCAATGAAGCGAAGGCGATGTTCTACACTGGTAGCCATGTCTATCGCATCAGTAGAGGCCCAAAAACAGCTCGACCGTATCGTGGCTCTCGGCTACCCGGATGTGGCGGATATTTCCGCCGCCGCATTCCGCTCGCTGGCCCGACCTCTGATCGGGGCGCTCGAGCATTCCGATTTGGGATCGAACATCCTGCTGGTGCCCACGCGTGAACTGGTTTCGCCTGAGTCGCTGATTGCACGAACCTCCATCAATCGCATGGCAGGCTTCACCACCATGCCGCCGCGTGACATCGCCAGCTTCCTGCCTCAAGACGGCTTCATGCCGCCGGAAGGCCCGTTCTATCTGGTCGTCAATCCGCACACCGGCACGTGCTATGTCAATCGCGAGCCGGATGTGGCCCGCAAACTTATTGACTCCGATGAGCGCCTGCCGCTCACCCTCGAGGAAGGCTTGGCCATCGCCACCCAGCACCCGGAGTGGCTGCTGGAAAAGAACGGCTTCAATCTGCTCGGCTCACGCTCCGCAGACGGACGCGTGCCGAGCATCTGGATGAGCCAGAACGCACCGCGACTGGGAGCCGTCTGGCCCAATTCCCGCCATACTTGGCTGGGCAACGCGTATTGCACGGCCCGTCGCGGGGTGAGTCTGTTCCGTTAAAGCGATTCTCCTCAAAAGACAAGGTCGGCAAGGTGGCGGGTTCCGACCCGGCTCCTGGTTCGTCAGTCAGCTCTGGCACGGACATCACGCTGTATGAAGGTGTGGACGCGGACAGCGTCAACGACTTGATGATCAGTAAAATCACGGGATTTAACACCATCAATGAACTCAATACGGCCGTAGTGGGCACATATTGCAAGGCGACGATTGCCGATGCCAGCAAGGACTGCATGACGTTGAGTGCAGGTCCCAATAGCTACGGTGACCCAATCGTGTATCAGGAATGGGGCGGCACGCCGAGCGACAGTCCGGCCGACAAAGATCGTGTGAATCAGTGCTTTGCCTCGAATGGTGGCGATGTCGGCCGATGCACGATATCCGGTGAGGGAGTCGGCTCATCCGGTGGTGGTGCTTCCGACCGCTTGATTACCAAAAACTGGGGTATGTTCGATCAAGACGGCGGCCAAGCAAAGCAAGGTGGATGGCGACCGCCCGTTGTCGGCGCATGGGGAACCGTAATGAAAGTCAATAAGGATGGCACCTTCTCCGGCTCCTACCATGACTCGGATATGGGGGCCACGGGAGACGGCTATCTCATAGGAAACGACGTCGATACGCTGAACGGCAAAGCATTGCTCAACGTGACGAGCGGAGCGGATAAGGGATACACGTTCTACGATTTCTCGTAGTGATTCAGCTGCCGTGCGGAGCGGCGGGGAACGTGAAGGACCGGCGCGTATGCTGTGCGAAACAGCATTACGTCCCTAGACTGGTGAGGCATGACGAACCTGCGATTCCGCGAAGACGGCAGCTTCCGCGTGCTGCAGATGGCCGACATCCAAGACGGCCCCAACGTGCTCCCCGATACTATCCGTCTTATCCGTGAGGCCATTCGCAAAGCCGACCCGGATCTGGTGGTGTTCACCGGCGACCAGATTCGCGGTTACGATCCTGCCTACATCGACACTTTCCTGCGCCGCCGTGGCGAGGAACCGGGCGCTCGCGTGCGTGCGGTCACCGAAGTCGAGGCCAAGCTGCGCGGAATCAAGCGGCGGGCCAGAGACCGCGTGAACAATCATCTGCTGGCCATGAAGTCTGACGGCAGCAATCCCGACGTCCAACAAACCGCGTCCACCGCGTCCACCGCGTCCACGCTGGTCTACTCCACAACATCCGATTCACAGGATGTGCCGACGACTTTGGACGAGCTCATGGACGAGACCCGTGACAAAGTCCGCCGCACGTTTGCCGGCTTCCTTGGCCCGGTCATCGAAGCGGAAGTGCCGTTCGCCGCCACCTACGGCAATCACGATTTCCAGTGCGGCATCCTGGCCGACGAGCAGGACGGCATCTACCGCGAATTCCCCGGCTGCCTGAACCCGGTCGACAGCCTCGAGCCAGGCACTTTTGCCCTGCCCATTGAGGCTTCCGACGGATCCGGGCGCGTAGCTATGTCCGTCATGATGGTGAATTCCGGCGATTACGCCGGCAAGCCTGAAGAGAACGACGCCCAATACCCGGCCTATGTGGTCAATCCGCGCGGTCTTGATTTGGCTGATTCCGATGGGTATGGCACGCCAAGCCCCGAGGCGATCGATTGGCTGGGAGCCGTACAGTCCGAACTTGGCGAACGCAACGGCGACGGTAAGCCGGTGCCTGCCATCGCCTTCCAGCACATTCCGCCGCAGGAATTCTACGATTGCCTCAAAGAGGTTCCCGCATGGACGCCGAACGCGGTGGAAGGCGCGCGTACCCACGCCGGCCATTGCTACGTGCTCAACCATGAGATTTGCCGGCCGGGATCGCGGCTGGGTGAGGCGATTGGCTGTGCGGACGAGAACGTCGGTGAAGTGGACGCCTTGCGTGAGGCAGGCGGCTACTTCGCGCTGTTCTGCGGTCACGATCACAAGAACGCCTTCGTGGGTCACACGCATGGCATTGATTTGGGCTACGCGCCCACCTGCGGATTCGAATGCTACGGTCCCAAGTCGCGCTATCGCGGCATCCGCCTGTTCGAATTCCATGAAAGCAACCCGGCCGGCTACGTGACCCGCATGCTCACCTGGGGTGATCTGGTGGGCCGATACTCCAGCAACGAGGTGCGCGTCTGGTTCGAGGACCACTGCGTGACCGGTGCCATCAGCATGCGTAACGAATTGCGCCGCCCGCAGGTATTCGCAGTGCTGGCCGGTGCCATGAGCCTCGGTTTTATGGCCGTCATCCGCTCGTTGGTGAAGAAGCGGTGACGACCATAAAACCGGTCAATACATCAATTCTGCTGGTACGACCTGAATGCGGAATAGGTGGCATCCTCGTCGTATAGCAGGTTATCGGGCTCTTCCGATTTTGGCGTGTAGGGGCATGTGTCAGAGGTGGGTTTGGATGGCGTGTCTGAAGCCGCCGGCGTGCAGCAGGCTTCTGGTGATGTAGTTGTCGAGGTTTGCGGAATCCCAGGGCTATGCCCCTGAGGGTCTCGAGCCTTCCGTTGATGGCCTCGGTGGGCCCGTTCGCGCTGTGCTCCCAGTCGAAGAACGCGAGGACGTCGCCTATGCGCCCCCACGCATAGCTGTAAGTAGTAGTGCTGCGTCGGAACGCTAGGTGTGCTGGCGTATTGTGAGATGAACGGGATGTTGGAATGGGCCGTCGCTAGGATAGAGGAAGTTATGCATGTTACCAATGCGTAAACGAATATCCAATAAGCGATTGTATGAATGGTTCACACAGTAAAGGAGGAACAATGGGTCAGGATCAATCATCCGTTTTTGATCTCGCAGCGGTAGCCGCAGCGTCCAATGGGGGGAACAACGACCCGCTGCTGCCTCCGGCGCGATTTATCGGCGATCCGCAGAAGCCGAGTCGTATGCCGTACAACAAGTACGCCGCCTACGACAAGCAGATCCCGTTTGATTACCCGGAGCGTACGTGGCCGGGCAAGCGACTGCAGCGCGCGCCGCGCTGGTGCTCCGTCGATCTTCGCGACGGCAATCAGGCCCTCGTCAACCCGATGGATTCCGAGCGTAAGCTGCGTTTCTGGAACCTACTCGTCTCCATGGGATTCAAGGAGATCGAGGTGGGCTTCCCGTCCGCTTCCGAGACCGATTTCGACTTCATCCGTATGCTCATCGAGCGTGAGCTGATTCCGGACGACGTGACCATCGTGGTACTCACCCAGTGCCGCGAGCACCTCATCCGCCGCACTTACGAGGCGCTCAAGGGTGCCAAGCGCGCCATCGTGCACTTCTACAACTCCGTGTCTGTGTTGCAGCGCGAGGTCGTGTTCCGCAAGAACAAGGAAGAGATCAAGAAGCTCGCCACCGACGCCGCCGAACTGTGCAAGGACCTCGAGAACGAGGCCAAGGGCATCGACCTGTACTACGAGTACTCGCCGGAATCCTTCACCGGCACCGAGCCGGAGTACGCCGTCGAGGTGTGCAACGCCGTGATCGGTGTTATCAAGCCGACTCCCGAGCACCCGATGATCATCAACCTGCCCGCCACCGTGGAAATGACCACGCCGAACGTGTTCGCCGACGAAGTGGAGTACGTCTCCACCCACCTCGACGACCGTGACTCCGTGGTGCTCTCCCTCCACCCGCACAACGACGAAGGCATGGGCGTGGCCGCCACCGAGCTGGCCGTGCTGG
>OCAA01001364.1_pt1 | contig 12879 bp, 10 predicted proteins | sample 1538241 | NCBI WGS metagenome assembly OCAA01 (sample SAMEA2580241, study PRJEB22360) | human gut metagenome | biome: human gut; feature: human-associated habitat; material: faeces | place: Denmark | collected 2008/2010
TAGCTTCCTCTGTTCATGATCATATGGATTATGTGGAATTTCAGTTTCCTGCATATCAAATATTTGATTCGTAATCTTTTGATTTATCGAACTAACGGTTTCTTCCTCTCTCATGATCTCCTCTTTCTTCATTTTTGCAAGCCTGCTGCTTATCTTATATTCTTTTCTTAATCTTATCTTACTCTCCTCAAAAAAACAACAGGAAAATTCGTGAACGTAGCCTTGTTCATCACTTACTCTTAAACAAATAAAAAGCAGCAGTTTCTTGCTAACTGCCGCCTTTTATTTGTTTAGGTTAACTATTAAAACTTAATTTCGTCTGCAAGATCAATTATATTTCAAGCTCTTGATTATTCAAACACTTATTCAAACACTTTCTTTATACTGCTATAATGCAGAAAAATTCCCTGTTTGTCAAGTTCCTTGATCTCATCTAGTGTCGCTAAGCGGTACCCCATTGTCTCTTCTTCCTGAAGCTTTAAATCGCTCTCGTTAAAATCAAGTTCAAAGCGGTACACATCGACAAAATAATTATCGCCTTCGTCTGGGTTGTCGCGGCGATATGTAAAGCGATAGCCATCAGGGCAATTGGACACATCAAGACCTGTCTCTTCACGGATTTCTCTTACAACTGCCACTTTGGAATCCTCGCCTGCCTGTACAGCACCGCCGGAAACTTCCCACCAGCCTGGGGCCCAAGCCTTTGTCATGACTCTTCTTGTAATTAAGAAGCGTCCGTCTGGGCGATGAATGACACCGAGCACGGTCAGATGATACTCACCGTTTTTTAAATTCCAGTCATTTCTCTTCATTGTGCGTCCGGTTTGTTTTTTGTCTGAATCGTAAATATCCCAAAGTTCCATCTTATTGTGTTCTCCTCATCTAACCTTTTTTGTACAGCAATACCTCAAATGTCTTTTCCATCACCATTTGATACTGTTTGCAGCTTTAATTTGAACTATTCGTAAAAACCACAATTATGCCTTCCGTGTTCTTTTATGTAGTACAGTGCCGCATCTGCATCATTAGAAATTGAACCCTTTGGATTTTTTCTGTCTGAAAATGCCACACCAACACTTAAAGATACTGCCGGAAGACTATCTGTTGGATTGCTCAATTCCTCGTTTGCTTCCTCAATCTTCTTTTGGATCGTGCAGCGTTTATCGCTTGCTGAATTGACCATGATCACTGCAAATTCATCTCCGCCGATTCTGCATACGTAATCAATATTTCGAAATTGTTTTTTTAAGACAGATGCTACTTTTCTTAAAATCTGATCACCTATTCCATGACCAAAAGTATCATTTACCTCTTTGAATACATCCACATCTACAAGAATCAGCGCAAATGGGCTTTCACCTGTTTCGTAAATATGAATAAGCTTGTCAAAGGAACCTCTGTTTAACAGATCTGTCAGCGGATCATGCTCTGCCTCATGGCGAATCAGCTTTTCTGTCTCCTTATTCGCTACATAAATTTCATTATACGTGACAGCAAGATTTTGCAGTTCAACAGCCCCTATTACCGGCAAGATTTCACCAAGCTTGATGCTTTCATCGTAACTGATAAGCGGCTTTACAATCAGCAGGTGAGTCATTACATATGAGCCTATCATAAGAATCACCATTAAAACAATTCCGATTTGTAATTTTGAATACATGCTGGAAAAAATCGTCATAGTTTTTCCCTGATAATGTCTTGTCTGGCGAATCAATTTTGCTTCACAGTTTGTCACTTCCTCGGCGATTATATCTTTCATTTCCTGATACGATTCCTCAGTGACAAGATACTGTGCCTTTTTTATTTTCTCATCGTCAGACAATTCTTCATCCTCTTTGGAAAGTTCTACTGCCTTGATTTCGTCCGGCCAGCTGCTTTGCAAGACATCATTTGCCTCACAGACAAGACGCATGGCATAGTACTCTGTCGTCATGAGTTCTAGTGAAGTGTCAAGCGCAGCTTTTAATGCTGAAAAGGATGCTGTCCTGTCAAAATATATTTTAAATGTATCAAGTGCATTTTCCCGGCTCTTAACCTGATTGGCCTCAACAAAATATGCGTCCATATATGATGTGTCGCCTGTCATGACATACATTCTTACCTGTTCGGTGAGATAATCAGCGCCTTTTTCAAGCTGCTGCGCTGCTTTTTCGCCTTGAATGTACTGCTCTGTTGACTCATTCATTGCAAAAAACTCATTCTCGCCCTGTATTATAAGAAAGACAAATGCCAGTGCCAAAAACAGTGTAATCCAAATCCCCAAGCGGCTCACTTTTCGTATCTCAATTTTCCTTTTTGCCCCCATACTTGCTCCTTTCAACATTTTTGTATGCATTCTGCATCATTTTATTTTTACATGTTGCATTGTATGCAGCAGCAAAAAGGATATACAGACTGTCACATAAATCATAATACGTAACTATTCAGAACCCCATTCGCAAAATCGCATCTTCGATGCTTCTATTTTGCTCATGTGGTTACCTCGCCATATAAAATTGCTATTCTGTCTGAATGCAAGCATTCACAGAAAGCAATTTTGCATGGCTCTGAATAGTTACCATAATACCATGATTTTCTGTCAATTTCAATATTCACACTTGAAAACCATTGCACCGGAGAGCTTTCGTAAAATACCCCGTTAACTGTAACTTAGATTTAAGTATTGGTTTATCCGTTAACTGTAATTTTATACGTTCCCTTTGAGAAATCGACTTCTACGCATGTACCATCTGCGAATGTACTCTGCTGGCGAAGACCTGTTTTGTCGAGAATGCGGTGGCTGACTAACTCACTATAGGCTACGTGTTCATGAAGTGATGCTACCTGATCGCAGCGTTTCTTTTGTTCTTCTTCTGTGAAATCGCTGCCTACTCCAAATGCACCGTCTGTTCCATCGTAAGCACCATTTCTGTCAAAATATGGTGCACCTCCGTTAATAAGTGCATAGAGCATGTAATCTTCGTTTTCATGCTTTTCCATCATCCACGGAATGATTACGCAGTCATGATATACAAGATTAAATAATGGCACTGGGATTCCCTGTTTTGGTTCTTCTGGACGGCGCATCATAAAATCATATGGCGCATAGTGGCAGAAAACAAGATTAGCGACTGACCAATCTGCTACCTCCTCGGAACTTGACAGAATATTTTGTGACAGCAAATATGCAAAGCATCGGCTTCTAAATTCCAGACATTCCTTTCTTGTCATTTTGTGATGCGGCTCAAAGCATTCATCTGGCTCGTTGCATGTAAATACATCAAGATAAGCGCAGTCAAGCTTTATATCATGAGCTGCCAATTCCAAGAAATTTCTCTTTACATAATAAGGTGCCTGTGTTGCACAAAGATATGTCTGATTGCCTCCCGCCCAGTTTGCATGAGAAGGAATGGAGCCATCTTCAAAATGAATGGCTGATGATTCATCATAAGTACTGGCACGGAAATAATAATCGCGATACTGATCATGGATTCCAAAAACATAACCGCAGTCATGAATTGTATCACAAAGCTCCTTCATGCCTTCCCAGCCACCTGCTTCAATACATGCCGGAAGATAATCTGGATGCTCGTTGTCATAGCCTGGATCTCCCCAGCCATCTAAATGAAGATAAAGCTTCTTAATTCCAAGTTTTTCATAGCAGTGACGAATCTGCTTAGTACGCACTGCAAAAGGTGTTAAATGATTGTTTTTCTCAGGCGCTTCTGGATCAAAAAAGCGAGACTCTGGCTGAACAAGTGTCTTAATACCTGCATGAACAAACATGCTTCCTACTAATTTCTCGACATCTGCACGCGCTGCCTTTTCACGAAGAGTGTGAAATGTTCCCTGTTCCTTTGTATAATTTCTATAAAACTTACACATGGTATTATAATCACAGTCTTTTTCAAAATGATACAATAAGGTTCTTCGATAGCGCATTGAGCCAAGTGATTTATAAAGTACCATTCCCACACTTGTCTGTGCTTCGCCTGATTCATGAGCCGCACGGTAGCCTGCATCCTCTGGCTGCTCACATATTGCAATATAGCCGTTTCTATCTTTAATCTGGGAAAACCATGGCATATATGAGCCTTCCGTACACATGCGGCCATCAAATGGCACTTTTCCCAGCGTTGTTTCCCAGCCATTTGGAATAAGTAATCCTTGTCCCCAGTTTAATAGCGTATACCAATCTTCACTATCACACTTAAAGTCCATTGCACCCGGCCACACAACTTCGTCCATGCCGGACACTGGCTCTGTGATCGGAATCCACTCAAAATGAACATCACCTGTCGATAATTCAATCCAGATATATGTCTCAAAGCAAAGCTCTGGCACCTGCTCAAAATTTTCGTAGTGACTTACAAGTCCGAAGCCTATTCCTGTATCATATCTTTTATGTGAAATTGTTTTAGCCTCTGAAAAAAACACATTTTTTTCATTATACTTAAAATACGGCTTATAATCCTGCTGCCACGTCCATTTCGTGCCATCTGCGTAAATATCGCAGTGCAGCGTCTCCTCATGAAAATCAAGTTTTATTATATTATCTTTTATTGTAATCATAAATTCTCCCCTATCTAATCTCAAACATACTTTTTGTGACAACAAGGCAGATGCCGTTTTGCACCTGCCTTGCATTTTTTGAATTTAAAACAATTTAGATATTTCTTACATTCCCTTTGCTGCATCCACACATGCGTCCATGGCCTCGATCACAGCACTTCTAAGACCTTCCTTTTCTAATACACGAACTGCTTTAATTGTAGTTCCTGCCGGCGAGCATACCATATCCTTTAACTCACCCGGATGTTTTCCAGTTTCTAAAACCATCTTTGCGCTGCCCATAACTGCCTGTGCTGCAAATTTATAAGCCTGCGCACGCGGCATGCCCTGCTCTACTGCTGCGTCTGCCATAGCTTCAATAAACATAAATACATATGCCGGAGAACTTCCACTTACTGCAACAACTGTATCCATCAGCTTTTCGCTGATAACCTCTACCTTGCTAAAGCCGCTTAAAATTTCACATACATACTTAAGTTCGGCCTCTGTCACAAATTCATTTGGTGTTGCGCCTGTCATGCCCTCACCAACAAGTGCAGGTGTATTCGGCATAGTACGTACAATCTTTACGTCCTTGCCAAACTTTTCTGCCAGCCATGAAAGTGTCTTTCCCGGTGCAATTGTGATGATTAACTGATCTGCTCTGACATGATCCTTTATCTGTGTAATCACAGACTCATAGTACTGTGGCTTTACAGCAAGTACAAGCACATCAACAGCGTCCACTACATCAACATTGTTATCTGAAACATGAATGCCATACATGTTCTTTACGCGCTCTCTACTTGGCTCAAACACGTCAGAACCATACACATCCTCTGCTTTGAAAATATTGTTTTTGATGATGCCGCCCATCATTGCGCCTGCCATGTTGCCGCATCCGATAAATCCTAACTTCATAGTGTTTTCCTCCTGCATTATGTGTTTTTGTATATAATAAATTTTAGTTGAAGCTTTGCTCAGTACGATTTATGATCTCATCCTGAAGTGCCTTGCTTAAGTTTCTGAAATGATCACTGTAGCCTGCTACACGAACAATCAGATCCTTATATTCCTCTGGATATTTCTGTGCATTAAGCAATGTCTGTCTGTCGATAACATTAAACTGAATATGATGACCATCCATATTAAAATAGGAACGAATAAGACTTGCCATCTGGTTAAGTCCTTCCTCTCCTGCAACAACACTTGGTGTAAACTTCTGATTCAAAAGTGTACCGCCTGTCATTAAATGATCCATCTTTGCACAAGACTTTATAACAGCTGTAGGACCATTTACGTCTGCACCCTTTTCTGGTGAAATACCCTCGGAAACAGGTACATGTGCCAGACGTCCATTTGCACTTGCCATCATGACTTCTCCAAAGTAAACGTGGCATGTTGTCGGAAGCATATTTACGCGATACATTCCGCCAAGCATATTTGGTCTTCCTGTAACTTCTCCTTGATAATATTCAAATACCTGCTTCATGATCTCATCTGCATACTCATCATCATTTCCATACTTTGGACTATGATTTTTTACCAGATTCAAGATTCGCTCATGACCGATGAAATTATCATCAAGCGCTGCCATCAGCTCATCCATCGTGAAGTTTTTCTTATCATATACATTATATTTTACAGCAGCAAGACAGTCTGTAATCGTTCCGATTCCAACACCCTGAAGATATTTTGTATTGTATCTTGCACCGCCGGCATTATAATCCTTGCCCTTCGCGATACAATCATTTGTAAGAATAGATAAAAATGGTGCCGGCATGCAGTCTGCAAAAATCTTTTCAATTATGTTGCTTCCCTGAATCTTAACATCAATGAAGTATTTCATCTGCTTCTTAAAAGCATCAAAAAGCTCATCATATGTTTTAAAATCAGCTGCATATCCAAGCTGTAAACCAAGCTGCTTTTTACTTACCTTATCATATCCATTATTTAATGTAAGCTCAAATACCTTTGGAATATTAAAATATCCTGTCAGAATATAAGCTTCATTTCCAAATGCACCGGTCTCTACACAACCGCTCGTTCCGCCGCGTCTTGCATCAGCAAGTGTCTTTCCTGCATTCATAAGTTCCTGAACAATTGCTTCTGTATTATAGAATGCCGGCTGTCCCCATCCCTTACGTGCAATCTCACATGCTCTCTTTAAAAATTTCTGCGGTGTCTTTCTGCTGATCTGTACATTAGAGCTTGGCTGCAGCAGCTTCATCTCGTCCATGCAATCAAGAATCAGATAAGAAACATCATTAACTCCGTTTTGTCCGTCTGGAGTGATACCGCCTGTATTTAAGTTTGCAAAATCTGTGTAGGTGCTGCTCTCCTTTAACGTGATACCAACCTTTGGCGGTGCCGGCTGATTGTTAAATTTCACCCAAAGGCACTCAAGAAGCTCTAACGCCTTCTTCTCATCAAGAATGCCTTCCTCTACATCCTTCTGATAAAATGGATTTAAATGCTGGTCAAAACGACCTGGTGAATAAGCATCCCACGGATTAAGCTCCGTTGTAACGCCAAGGTGAACAAACCAATACATCTGAATTGCCTGCCAGAAGGTCTGCGGCTTATGAGCTGGAACAACATCACAGTTTGCTGCAATCTGAAGAAGCTCTGCCTTTCTTGTATCACATTTTTCTTTTTTGGCAAGCTCTCTTGCATAATCAGCATATCTTGAACCAAGAAGCATGATAGCATCACATGCCTTTGCCATACCGCGAAGCTGATTTCTCTTTTCAAATGCCTCTGTATCATGGAAGTAATCAAGAGAATCTATTGATGCCTGAATATCTGCCTTGTAATCTAAAAATCCTTTTTCATACAGCTTAAAGGAACCAACAGTATGACCTGGACCTCTTTGCTCCATAAATTCAGTAAAGATACCTGCAGCATAGCAGTCTTTCCACTGATCAGACATATTTGCCAGAATCTTTGAACGTGTTGAACGCTTTTCCCAGAATGGGATGATCTCTCTTTCCTGATATCCGTAATCTTCTTCCTTTACAGAAAAGCTGATAAGCTCACGGTCGTTCATAACGTGCATATCCTCAAGAGTATGACAGCATAACTCTGGGAATGTCGGTGCACCATGTGGAGAATCTCCCTTTTCTCCTACAATCAGCTCTCCATCTCCGATGTAAAGTGTCTTTGTTGCAAAATAGTCATATAAAACCTGTGCACGAAGCTCTGGCACAGACAGCTGACCTTCATATTTCTTGTAGGTTGCAGTTTCACTTTTTGCTCTTTCCATGTCGATGTGCGGCTGAGTCGTAACACTTAGTTCACGCAGCGCCTGCACACGCTCATTCATTCCTCTTTTCTCCATTACAGCTAAAATCCTTTTCCTTTCTGGTTTATCCACCAATCTTAACTTTCAAAAAGCCTGCCTCTGTAAAAAGTGATGACAGTTGCTTCATTTTTTCATCTGACGGTACCAAAAACGCTTCGCCGTCATAAGTACACTCAAGACGGCTGTATTTGCTGCTTCCTGTATTGTGGTACGGCAAAAGGTTGACTTGTGCCACCTTAATTTTTTCATCAGTAAGCCATTTAATTACAGCCTTCATGCTCTCTTCATCTGCATTGACCCCTTCAATTGTTGGGATTCTAATATAGATTCTTGCACCATCTGCACTTAACTTTTTCAAATTTTCCAGAATGATAGTATTCTCTGTTCCAACCCATTTTTTATGAACTTCATTGTCCATAGCCTTGATGTCATAAAGGAAGGTATCAATATATGGAAGAATCCGTTTGAAATTTTCATACGGTGCATATCCACTTGTATCGATGTTCACTGTGATTCCCTGACGATGCAGCTGCTTTACAAGCTCCTCTATGTAATCCATATCCATGCACATGACCTCGCCGCCGGAAAGTGTAACACCGCCGCCCGATTCCTCGTAGAACATTTCATCCTTTTTGAGTTCCTTTAACAGCTCTTTTACCGTGTACTCTTTTCCTGCAACTTCGCGGATATTCAAAAGACAAGCTGTCACACATTCTCCGCAGCCAGTACATTTTTCATAATCTGTTACAGCTTTGCCATTTTCTATGCGCACTGCTCCATTTGGACAGACACGCTCACATTCCATGCATCCGGTACATTTTTCCTGATTCGTTAAAATCTGGCGTTTCCATTTTTGTGTTTCCGGATTATGGCACCATGCACAGCGAAGCGGACAGCCTTTAAAAAATACAGTTGTACGAATTCCATCTCCGTCATGGATTGAATACTTCTGAATATTTGTTACAAGACACATTTTTGCATCCCCTTTTCTTTTATTTTTCCCCGAAGCTAAATCTTAGACTCATCATAGCACCACGCCTTATACTTGTCAATGTGTCAAATCTTTGACCCATTTATACTTGCGAAAATGATGCAAAACCCACGGCAGCTTTCCTACTTCATCTATACATGTACACGCATATACAAGCACTACTGGCCAGTGGAAAAAATACGTTCCTGCGGCAGCAAGCGGAATCGCGAGACACCACATACACACGGCAAGACTATACATATCAAACAGCGTATCACCGCCGGCGCCGAAAATACCATTTATTGTGACATCGTTGACGGCGCGTCCTATCATATAAAATGCTATAACGGCAAACATGCCCTTCAAATATTCCTGTGCCTGCGGTGTAAGTTTTACAAAGTGCAAAATAATTGGTGCAGATATGCACATTAAAAGAGAAGCAAAAATACCGCATGCAAATGATATTTTTAACAGACGTATGCCGTATCGTTTTCCTTTCTCTAAGTTTCCTGCGCCGAGCTCATTGCCAATCATAATTCCAGCTGCACTAGAAATACCTGCGCTAAAACAGCATATGATATCTCTTACAACCGCTGCTACTGAATTGGCTGCCGCTGCATCAGTTCCAAGATGACCCATAAATGATGAATAGGATGTGAACCCAATTCCCCAGAACAGACATGCTCCTAAAAGTGGAAGTCCGCACTTCCAAAAATCTTTTGAAATCTGTTTGTTTCTTCTTAATAAATCACGCATGGACGGATGGAGATAATTTGGCTTATATGAAATAAGTACAGAACAGCAAAGCTCAATAATTCGCGCGATAAGTGTCGCAAGAGCTGCTCCACGCACACCCATCGGTGCAATGCCAAAGCCTCCAAAAATAAAAATGGCATTTAAAATAATATTGACACAGACTGTCATTGAACTTATGACTGCCGTTGTCTTTGCGTGCTCGCTTGTCTTCATTATAACAAGATAACACTGAGAAATACCTGTAAGCAAATATGAAAATCCTGCTATTTTTAAATAGCTGACACCATAATTGATCAATACCTCTTCATTCGTAAAAATAAGCATCAGATATCGTCCGAAGAAAACATAGCCAACAAAGAATATGGCTGATACTAGTCCGCAAAGGCGAAGCGCCATGCAAAAGATCTCATCTAAAGTCTTTTTGTCTCCCTTTCCCCAATACTGCGCGCCTAAAATACCAAGACTGGCTGTCGCTGCTGCTAAAAACATGTTTTGGATAAACTGAATCTGTGTTGCAAGTGATACAGCCGACATATAATTTTGATCCATGCCGCCAAGCATAAATGCATCGGCCACTGCCACCATCGCTAACATCAGATTTTGAAGCACAATCGGAACCATCAGGCTCCAGAGCTTTTTATAAAATGCTTCATCTTTTTGTAGCTTGCCCATTTTTCATCCCTCTCTTTTATTATTTTATAGTTCATGCGTCCCATGAACAGTATCATCTTATCATTTACGGGCAGCTCTGTACATGTATTTATTCGGCTTTTTTAGGAGAATCCAATAGTAAAGCGGACATTCGCAATCCGCTTCGCTACTTGCTCATGAACGCAGTCGCTTCGCGATCTGTCAGTGGGAGCTTTCAACTCCCACTGACATAAGCATCCCCCTCACCCGCCGCTTAGTGCTCCGCGCACTTGAAGCGGGGGAATGCTTATCTACGTTCAAAAAAAACAGCCACCCGATACCTTTTTGATATCAGATAGCTGTTTTATTATATTTCATCCCGCAGCTTTTTTGCTGTCACGTTGCCTTATGTCTAAACTTTGCCCTCTTTGCTGCGCTCCCCCTGCTTGTATGCTCTTTTGACTCTGCGAAGGTTAAGTTAATATGTAAGATATCCGCCTGACAGGTTTACTACTTCGCTGTTGTCGTTGATGGCGTAGACCTTATGATCTCCAGTATGGTTAACAGGAAAATTCTGTGCAAAACTTCCAGTTGCATAGACGCATCTTCTTGCCCCATTTGGCTCAATTATGCCGACACGGATAATTTTTCCAACAGGAGTAATTTTACCACTAATTGCAATTGTCTGACCTTTGCTTACTCTAAAATATCCACTTGTCTGCAGATAATCATATGTAAGTGTCCAATTGAAATTAGCACCTGTTCCCCTTGCTAAATTATCCACTTCGCCTTCTACTACTGTATATCCATCAATCGGAAGAACATCGTTAAATACAATGCCTGTATTGACATAATCAGCAGGATTAATATTACTGTTGTCAGGGTATTCTGGTGTATCTGTGCTCTCATTGACCAGATCAGTATCTCCTACAACAGCTGAGACTCCTTTTTCAACATCTTCTACCATTGTAAGATCATATAATCTTCTATATCCTTCTGCCATTACACCAGTTGCTGCAAATGTTGAAGTTACGGAAGCAAACGAAACTGCGATTGCTGCGATTGTGCCAAAAAACTTTGATTTCTTTCTTGCCTTCTGCATATTTACCATCATCTCAATCCTCCTGCTTAATGTCATAGGTTCAGTTCCTATTGAAGAAAACAGACCTTGCTGATTCTGCTCTGCGACATTACACAAAACAATTGCATACATCTTGGAATTGCCAAGCGCGATGCATGATTCGTAATCGCATGCATATTCATTCCATTGATTCATGTACTCAGAAAGTGAACGTGACAACGGATTAAACCAGTGAATTGTCTCAATGATTTTGATGCATATAAAAACCAAAGATCTCGGCGTTTGTAGTGAATCAGCTCGTGGATCATAGTTACTTTCTCCACAATCGGATTCAATTTGTCATCTGGCAACACAATTCTTGGCCTCAGTATTCCTGTGGCAATACCACACCTAAGTCCAAACTTCTGATACAGTTTTACTCGACCTGGACGTTTTTTGATTTCCTTACAAACCTCTCGAAAACGCGCCCGACTTTTTAGATCCGCTGGAAATGCATCTCTTAAATACGCTCTTGTTACACGTCATTCTTTCCAGATCTTTCCAAAGTTAAAGAAAAGACCTATCAGCCATGCAATAAAAAGTGTATGATTGACCACTGTAATAATCGGCGTCCACTCAAATAAGCGTCCATCCCAACCTCTAAAATAGCCATCAACTGCTATAAGCAAACAAAATCCAAATGGTAAAAGATACGCGCCTACAACACATCGTAATAACCAAAAAAGTGCTCGCGAATATCCTCTTTTACTAAGCTTTTTTACTGCCTGCAGCCAAACAAATAGCATCAGGCTGCCCCAGACATGTGCTGCCAAAATTGCAAATACTACATCATTGATCCATTTCATCCAACAAGCCTCTTATCTGTTTGATATCTTCTTTAGAAAGAGACTGGTTGTTTGAAAGTGCTGCGATGAACTCGGCCGGCTTGCCGTCGAACCAGAAATTAACCTCGCGCGCTGAGAGCTTTGCCTTGTATTCTTCCTCGCTCTTTTCTGCGTGAATGTAAGAAATTCTGCCTGCACGGTGAGAGCTAATGAAACCCTTTCCGTTTAAGCGGGTAAGGAAGGTTACTACTGTTGTTCTCTTGTAATCTCTCTTGTAACGCTCCTGGATCAAATCAATCAGCTCCGGAACTGAAATATCTCCTTTTTGATCCCAGATTACTTTCATAATCATAGCTTCACAAGCACTTAATGGTTCTCTCTCCATATTCTGACACACCTTTCTACGCGTACCAGATACCTGTCTCCTCCAATAGGAATTTCACACCTAGAATTTACTACACCAGTAATAAAAAGACAAGTGTCACATTTACCACTTGATACTTTTTGTATCATAGTACGCATTCGCAATATTTTTAGTTTCTGTTTTACGTTTGTTGAATCTTTGTAAAGTGCAGCAATTTGCTGCGAAAGGCTCTAAGCCCTTTAAATAGTACATAAGCTGCTTTCCGTAAGCAAACTCACGTCTCTAAATGTGGCGCTCTCTTGCCCATGAGCCATACAGATTTAAGATTTCGTTACTGTTCATATATAAGCCAATATTATGGCAAACCCGAAGGTGAATGGATTTCACGAGCCGGACACTTGAAGCAGGTCTTTCAAAGTA
>OCAA01001372.1_pt1 | contig 12815 bp, 9 predicted proteins | sample 1538241 | NCBI WGS metagenome assembly OCAA01 (sample SAMEA2580241, study PRJEB22360) | human gut metagenome | biome: human gut; feature: human-associated habitat; material: faeces | place: Denmark | collected 2008/2010
TAGCAAACTGCTGCCATCTATAATAAGTAATTTTTCAGTCATAATATGCTCCTTAGATAATATTTTTTGTATTATAATTATAACCCATATTATATCAAAAAAAACTATAGTTCAAATAGACTATAGTTTTTTTCCAATATGGACTATTAAGTTTTAATAATTTCTAAAACAATAATATAGATTCTTAATTAATCTACATTCCAATATGGTTCAATATAAACATAATATCAGAAAGTTATTAGAAATACAAAATAATAATATTTTAGATTAATACCTTAATTAAGAATATATATACATTAGTATTATTTATTATTATATATTCTTAATTAATAATTGACATAAAAATCTAAATATTCTATTATTTTACTGAGGAGGTTGGATTATGAGAATATGTATGGAGTTTGAAATTAAGTATAATAGATTAAAGAGTGATTATCGTAAATATTTCATAAGTTGGATAAAAAAAATGCTAACTATATGTAATGAAGGAAAATATTTTGAAAAATATTACAAGGATACAATTCAAAAGCCATATTCATTTAGTGTAGTATTTAATAAACCACGATTTAGTAAAGACTATGTTATTTTTGAGGATAATAGAGTGAAAATGTATTTTTCTGTAACTGATGAAAATAGAACAGGATTAATACTGTGTAGCGGATTTTTAAAAATGAAGGGAGTTAATTTTAAATTATCAGAAGATAATGAAATGAAGCTTGTAAGTGTAAGGAGATTAAATGAAAAATTAATAATGTCAGATAGAGCTTTGTTTAAAACATCACCTGGAAGTTCCATTGTTGTTCGTAATCATAATAGAGAAAGTAATAAAGATAAGTATTTTACTGTGGAAGATGAAAATTATATAAATGAACTAGAAAAAAATATAAAAATTCAATGTGAAAAAGCGGGCTATACTTTAGAAGATATAGAAAAAATAAAAGTAAATGAAGTTAATGGTGGTAAAATAGTAAGCAAAAATTATGGTGTATATATTGATAGTGTATCAGGTGTATTTGATATATCAGCCACGCCGGAAATTTTACAGTATTTATATACTGTAGGATTAGGTTCAAAACGTTCTGCTGGATATGGAACAGTTGATTTAGAATAGAGGGGGAAGAATGTGAAGATAAAGTTAGAAAATGAAAAATTTAATACTTGCTTAGAAACTTCTGACTGGAGATATTCAGCAGCTATTAATGGTTTGGTTGAATACTTTCAGTATTATGAAAAAGATAATGTAGAATATGAAATAAAAAATGATTGTTTTTTTTATAATGAAGAAGATATAAATGAAGAAAGATATTTAGAATTTGCTGAAGATTTTTATAAAGATGATATGCATCATAAAATAATTGAAAATATGCTTCAAAAGGAGGAGTTTTCAGATGCAGATATTAAGGACATAAATGACAAACTTAAAGCAAATACAATATTAAAAAAAGTATTTGGGAAAGTAAAATTTGATGGTAAAAATTCAGATGAAATATTAAATATTATATTAAAAAATAAGAGTGTACTGATTAAAGAAACATTTAAAAATAAAAATAATCTCTATGCAAATTATTGCAATACAAATAGCTTATTTTCTAATGAAGGACAATGTTGTAGGCTTGTAGGATATTATATAGATACAAAGAAAAAAGGAAAATCTATTTCTTATAATTTTAATAAAAATAACTATATTTATGAAGATGATATAGTTTTTGATTTCATTCCATTTAGTTTTAATGGTAAAAGAGAAAAGTTTTTTATTAATGACAATATTACCATTGATAATTTAATAAAAAGCAATAATACTTATAAAAGTTTAGTGGAAAATTCAGATATAAAAGATGGGATGTCAGATTCTAAAAAAATATTATTTAATAATATTATAGAGTTAGATGATTTTATAAATTCAGATATAGAAGTAATTTCAAAAAAACAAGAAAATGATTTCTTTGAGACTTTATATATTAGAGAAGAGAGCATAGAATGTCTTAAAAAAATAAAAAGCTTTTATAAAGTGTTTAATACGGTAAAGAAGATTACTGATGATTATTGGATAAATGTATATGATGAAGTAATTGATTGTATATTAAATGAAGTAAGGGTAGATAAGCTTATTGAAATGTTTTTAAAAGAAAATGAAAGAAGTTATGTTGTTTCAAAATTAATTGATGTAAATATAATTATTGAAAATGGAGGAGAGGTTATGGAAAAAAGAACTAAGGCAGCTTATGCATCAGCTAAGGCTGTGGTAGAAAAAATACCAGAAAATAAGTTAACAAGTTATAGACAAAAATTAACTAGTGCTATTGTGTTTAGAGATTATGATAGATTTTGTGATATATTATTACAATTATCTAATTATTCAGATGTATCATTTGATTTTGCATATGATTTATTTGAGGATTTTGAATCAAATAAAGATGTAGCATATAGTTTTGTTAATTCATTAATTAAGAAGGAAAATGATGGAGGTAAAGAATAATGGGAAAAAGTATTACATTAACTGTGGTAGCAAATATGACATCAAATTATGGGGAAGGTTTAGGAAATATAGCAAGTGTACAAAAGGTATATAAAAATAGAAAAGTATACTCCATAAGAAGCCGTGAAAGTATGAAAAATGCAATTATGGTTCAAAGCGGAATGTATGATGATTTACAAACAGATGTAAGTGGTGCAACTCAAAAGAAAGTGAATGAAGAATTAAATGTTGCTAACTGTAGAGCTTTAGAAGGTGGATATATGAATACTACAGGATCTACTTTTATAAGAAAAAGCTCATTTTATTTAACTGATGCAATTAGCTGTGAAAGCTTTGTAAATGAAACAAGATTCCATAATAATTTATATTTAGCACAAAATCAAGCAGCATCTAAGGGAATAAATCTACAAGATTCATCAAAAGAATCAGGGTTAATGCCATATCAATATGAATATGATAAAGCATTAAAAGTATATAGCATTACCATTGATTTGGATATGATAGGTAAAGATGAAAACTTTAAAGTAGAAGCAGATAATAATGAAAAAGCTCATAGAGTTAATGCAATATTAGATGCTATTGAAAACTTAACTTTGACAGTAAAGGGTAATTTAGACAATGCTGAACCTGTTTTCGTAGTTGGAGGATTATCAAATAGAAAGACACATTATTTTGAAAATGTTGTTAAAGTGGAAAATGAAAAATTAATTTTATCTGATGATTTAAAAGAAAAAATATCATCAGAATATAGTGTAGCATTATTAAAAAGTAATGTATTTAACAATCAAGCTGAAATTATTAAAGAATTACAACCAAAAAGTATAGTTACTTTCTTTAATGAACTTAAATCTGAAGTTAAAAACTATTATGGAGTTTAATGCAGAGGCAAGGTTGGTGATTAAATGAAAGCTCTAAGAATAGTATTAACTCAGACCAGTGCTAATTATAGGAAAGAAGAAAGTGATAAAAATAAAATGACATATCCTCTACCTCCTTTTTCTACAATTATTGGTGCAATTCATAGTGCATGTGGATTTACAGAATATAAGCCTATGGATATAAGTGTTCAGGGAAATTATAAATCAATGCATAGAGAGCCATATACTGATTACTGTTTTTTAAATTCAGTTTTTAATGATAGAGGTATATTAGTTAAAATGGCTAATGATTCAACGCTATCAGGTGCTTATACAAAAGTAGCATCAGCAAAAAAATCTATGGGAAATGATTTTAGAAAAGGAGTTACCATAGAGGTATTTAATGAAGAGTTATTAAAAGAATATCGTGATTTATTAGATTTAAGAGATTATGCTGATAAATTTAATAAAGAAAGATTAAAGCCAGTTTTAGATTTAATTAAGATAAGAAAAAAGAAATTAGCTAATAAAAAGAAAACTTTAGATAAAAAAGACAAGAAGTATGAAGCTGTAGTTTTAAGAGAAAAAGAAATAAAAGCTTTAGAAAAAGAGATTAATAGTAAGTTTAAGAAATATAAAGAAGAAAATTTTGAAGCTCCATACTCAAAATTCAAAAGCCTTGTAACTTCTTTAAAATATTATGAAATATTAAATGATATTGAGCTTATAATTCATGTTAGGGCTGATGAGGAAATATTAGAAATTATTCATAAAAATATATACAATATTAAGTCAATTGGTCGCAGTGAAGATTTTGTAAATATAAAAGAAGCTGAAATAGTAGAACTTAAAGAATTTAATGAAAGAGTAAAAAGCAAAAACTCTGCATATTTATGCTATGAAGATGTATTAGAAAAAAATATATCAGTAAAGAAAAAGAGTGGTGGAAGAATATGCGGAACAAAGTATCATATAAATAAAGATTTTACTTATGAAGATATAAATAATAAATTAATTAGACGATTTAATAAGTGTAAAGTAATATATACTTCAAATTATTCTATTAAAAATACAAAAGAAAATTTATGGATAGATGAAGCTATCAATGAAAAATATATAGTTAATTTTATTTAAATTTATGCAGCAGTACTTTTGTGCTGCTGTATTATTAAGGAGAATTATATGAAATATGGTGAGAAACTTGCTAAACCTGATAAAACAATTAAACAGCATACAGATGAGTTATTAGTTCAGTTGGATTTATTAAAAGATTATGGATATATAAAAGATAATCATATTTATATGTTAGCTAAAGAAGCTTGTATAAATCATGATATAGGAAAAGTAAATGATTATTTTCAAAAAAGAGTTAATAGTGAAAATGGGAAAAAATTAAAGTTTAATTTAGATAAAGAAGTTCCTCATAATATTTTATCTGGATTTATGATGAGTCAGGAAGATTTTGATAATGAAAAAGATTATGCTATTGTATTACATGCTGTAATAAATCATCATAATTATGTAGATGTTTGTGATTATGTTTATGATGATAAGTATGAGGAACTTATAGAAGATACATTAGATGAATTAGGATATGATGTTGATATAATAGATGTAAGAGATAAATTTATTGAAAATATAGAGGATAATGATGCTGTATTGGTTAAGGGTTATCTTCATAAATGTGATTATAGTGCCAGTGCAGGTTATGATTGTGAATATAAAAATGATTTTTTAGAAGAAAATTTGAGTAAATTTCTTCAACGTATGAAAGATAAAAACATCACAAATAATTGGAATCCAATGCAGAAATATTGTTTAGAAAATAAAGATAATAATATTATTGTGGTAGCTCAAACTGGTATGGGAAAAACTGAAGGAGCATTAAATTGGATTGGAGATAATAAGGGATATTTTATTCTACCATTAAGAACAGCCATTAATGCTATGTATAAAAGAATTTCAAATGATATTATTGAAAGTAAAAATATAAATGATATAAATAAAAAAGTCTCAATATTACACTCAGCATCATTAGAATACTATATTCAACAATTTGAAAATATAAGTGATAATGAATTTTATGAAATTGAAGAATATGAAAAAGAGGGAAAGCAGTGGTCTATTCCGCTTAATATAACAACTATGGATCAATTATTTGATTTTGTATTCAAATATCAGGGATATGAATTAAAACTAACAACGCTATCTTACTCAAAGATAGTAGTAGATGAAATACAAATGTATGATCCTGCACTTCTAGCTTACTTAATATATGGCTTACAAAGAATAAGCAAATTAGGTGGAAGAATAGCAATAGTTACAGCAACATTACCTCCTTTTATAAATGATTTATTAATAGAAAATATTAATTTTAAAGAAAAAGTAGAGTTTGTTAATGATGAAATTAAAAGGCACAATGTTGAAGTTATTGAAAATAAAATATCAGCCATAGATATTTTAAATAAATATACTCTTAATGAAGAAGAAGGAAATAGTAATAAAATATTAGTTATATGTAATACAGTAAAAAAAGCACAGCAGCTATATTTAGAGTTAAAAGATATGCTTGAAGAAGAGGGATTAGAAGAAAGTTTGCATATTCTTCATAGTAGATTTATTAGAAGTGAAAGAAAAAATTTAGAAGATGAAATTAAAGACTTTGGTAAAACTTATTCATATGATAAGAATAAAATAATTGATAAAGCTTCAGGAATATGGATTTCAACTTCATTAGTGGAAGCAAGTCTTGATATAGATTTTGATTATTTATTTACAGAATTACAGGACTTAAATTCACTATTCCAAAGATTTGGGAGATGTAATAGAAAAGGTGTAAAAGATAATTCTAAGACTAATTGCTTTGTTTATACAGAAATAGATAAAGAAATAATTAAAAGAGGAAATAAAGGTTTTATTGATAAAACAATGTATGAATTATCTAAAAAAGCATTAAGCAATGTTAATGGATTAATAAATGAAAGTGAAAAACTTAGATTAATTAATGAATTATTTACTACAGAGCAATTAAAGGATAGTGATTATTTAAAGAGTTATAGAAAAGCTTATAATAAAATAAGAGATATAATACCATATAAATTTGATAAAAGTGATATACAATTAAGAGAAATTTATTCTGAAGATATAATACCAAAACCTATATATGATAAGTATTTTGATGAAATAGATAAACTAGAAAGTTTATTAAGTGATAGAAATTTAGATAGGGCAGAAAAAATTAAAAATAAAGAAAAGTTAATGTCATATACAGTTTCTATTCCTGGATATGAGGTAGAAAAGTATAAAAAAGCTGTAATTAAAAATAAAGCGGAATTATGTAGTGATATTAGAATCAATAATAGAGAAAAAATAAAAGTTATTGATTGTAACTATGATGAAAAAGGTTTTTTTAGTAAGGAATATACTATACAAAGTGGAGAAGGGGAATTTTTATAGGTAAATATATGGAAAAAGAAATAACAGGTGTTATGTTTTATTACTATTATGTGTGTAAAAGAAAGCTTTGGTATTTTTATCATGAAATTACAATGGAACAAAATAGTGAAAATGTATTAATTGGAAAGCTTTTAGATGAAGAATCTTATAGTAGAAATGATAAGCATATTAATATAGATAATGTTATTAATATTGATTATATAAAAAGTGATGAAGTACTGCATGAAATTAAGAAAAGCAGAAAGATAGAAGAAGCTAGTATAATGCAGGTTAAGTATTATTTATATTACTTAAAGAAAAGAGGAGTAGAAGGTGTTACCGGAAAAATTGACTATCCTCTTCTAAAGCAGACTTTAGATGTGTTTTTAGAGGATGAAGATATCGAAGAAATTGAAATTGTTTTAAAACATATAAAGGGAATTGTTAATGAAAAAGTACCTGAAAATATTGTAAGTTGTAGTGTATGTAAAAAATGTTCTTATTATGATCTTTGTTTTATATAGGAGGTGACATAATGAAGAGAAGTTTTTATATTTATAATGATGGAATGATGCAGAGAAAGGATAATACAATAAGATTTGTTACTGAACTAGGAAGTAAAAAGGATATTCCTATTGAAAATGTTGGTGACTTATATGTAATGTCTGAAATGAATTTTAATACAAGTTTAATTAACTTGTTAGCTAAATATGGAGTAACAGTACACTTTTTTAATTATTATAGTTTTTACACAGGAAGTTTTTATCCAAGAGAGCAGTTATTGTCAGGAAGTCTTTTAGTTAAACAAGTAGAGCATTATAGTGATTATGAAAAAAGATTAGAGATTGCAAAGAAGTTTATTGAAGCTGCAGCTGATAATATCTATAGAAATTTAAGATATTATAATTCAAGAGGGAAAAATGTAAAAGAGTATATGGAAATTATAGATGACTTAAGAAAAAGGCTTTCATTAAGTACAAACATTCAAGAACTTATGGGATATGAAGGAAATATACGTAAAATATATTATGAAGCTTGGAATATAATAATTGATCAGGAAATTAATTTTGAAAAAAGAATTATGCATCCACCAGATAATATGATTAATACATTAATATCATTTGTTAATTCAGTAATTTATACAAAGGTCTTAAGTGAGGTATATATGACACAATTAAATCCTACTATAAGTTATCTTCATGAACCAAGTGAAAGAAGATTTTCTTTATGTTTAGATATAGCTGAAATATTTAAACCAATCATAGGTGATAGATTAATTTTTTCTCTTTTAAATAAAAAACAGATAACAGAAAAGAGTTTTACTAAAGGGTTAAATAGAATGCATCTTACAAAAGAAGCATCAGCACTTATACTTAGAGAAATTGACAATAAGTTGCTTACAACCATTAAGCATAAAGAATTAAATAAAGTAGTTACTTATCAATATTTAATGAGATTGGAATGTTATAAGCTAGTTAAGCATTTACTTGGTGAAAAGGAATATGATGGATTTAGGATTTGGTGGTAGGTGATTAGATATGTATGTTATTTTAATATATGATATAGCAGGAGAAGATAATGGTGGAAGAAGGTTAAATAGAGTTTTTAAAACTTGTAAAAAGTATTTAACTCATATTCAGAAATCAGTATTTGAAGGTGAACTTACAGAAGTACAAATTATGAAATTAAAAATGGAGCTAGATAAAATAGTTAAGAAGGATATTGATTCTATTATAATTTTTAAGGCAAGAAACAATAGATGGATGGAAAAAGAAATGTGGGCATTAGTTGAAGATAAATTAGATAACTTTATTTGATTGTCGACCTATAATAATGCTAAAATATATGGGGTATGACAGAAAGCTAAAATCAGCATGGTTATAGGATTTTAAAAATTATATATTTATTATACTTACAAATTAAGTATAAATTATTTTAGGTCGACAAAATAACTAGCTATAAATAGCATTATATATAGTGTTTTATAGGCACGGATTTTAATAGAACCATAGTGGAATGTAGATCAAATATCATTTGATAAAAAATATAAAGAAATAGGAGATTTTAATAGAACCATAGTGGAATGTAGATACAGGAACTACTAACATGGATAATAAATAATATAGTATTTTAATAGAACCATAGTGGAATGTAGATCTATTAACGTAGACTCTTCTCCACGCATTTCTACAGATTTTAATAGAACCATAGTGGAATGTAGATTAAAAACTTATTAAGCCCCCAGTCTTTTATAACTTCATTTTAATAGAACCATAGTGGAATGTAGATGAAGATGTAGATTCAGCTATCAATTCAAAAGCTAAATTTTAATAGAACCATAGTGGAATGTAGATAGAGTTAAATTTAACAATCTAACAAAGAGTAGAAAGATTTTAATAGAACCATAGTGGAATGTAGATATCTATTCATGCAAGTTTTTCACTCTAAATCTTTTATTTTAATAGAACCATAGTGGAATGTAGATTCGTTTCTGGCTTGTAGAATATCGTTAATTTGTTCAGATTTTAATAGAACCATAGTGGAATGTAGATACTGCCAGTAATATCACTGTCAACTAGAGTAGCTTGATTTTAATAGAACCATAGTGGAATGTAGATAAGTATACCAAAGCGTTACAAGGGTATTAACGACGGATTTTAATAGAACCATAGTGGAATGTAGATAGAGGCTATATGCCTCATTAATGCGGGGTAGAACAAATTTTAATAGAACCATAGTGGAATGTAGATCTTTAAGAAATTCAGAAAGTGTAGCTAAAGGATTTAGATTTTAATAGAACCATAGTGGAATGTAGATCAATACTTGCATATTTTAACTGTAGAATCCAATTCTATTTTAATAGAACCATAGTGGAATGTAGATCTTTCTCTTCAACTTCCTTAACTTCTGCTGCTTCTAATTTTAATAGAACCATAGTGGAATGTAGATCATATATGGTTTTATTTCTTCCTTTGTAAAGGTCCTATTTTAATAGAACCATAGTGGAATGTAGATACTAAATGTTTCAGTTTTAAATCAAATGACAGAAGCATTTTAATAGAACCATAGTGGAATGTAGATCATATAGATTTAATAAAAGATGGAATTTTTGATTTATTTTAATAGAACCATAGTGGAATGTAGATACAGTATCTCAAGGAGATAATATTATAAAAATAGAAAATTTTAATAGAACCATAGTGGAATGTAGATGTCATTGCTGTATCTAGTACATCTGCCATCAATAGCATTTTAATAGAACCATAGTGGAATGTAGATCAGTCCAACAATTCGAACTCTTGCAAGGCTATCTAAAATTTTAATAGAACCATAGTGGAATGTAGATTATTTTTAGCATCTCTTACTGCTGAAGAGTCGGCATGATTTTAATAGAACCATAGTGGAATGTAGATATGGTATTTGTTATATTATAGTGAGAGGATCAGAAAATTTTAATAGAACCATAGTGGAATGTAGATAAAGTATCTCCTGTAACTGGTTGATTAACTCTAGCATTTTAATAGAACCATAGTGGAATGTAGATTAGATAGATTTAAGAAAGGTTTTGGAGAAAAAGTTGATTTTAATAGAACCATAGTGGAATGTAGATCCGCTTTTACTTAGTGATACAGTATCTATAGTTGTAATTTTAATAGAACCATAGTGGAATGTAGATCAGGTAAGAAAACAAGGATTAAAGGTGCTTGTATGATTTTAATAGAACCATAGTGGAATGTAGATGAATAAATCGTAGAAGAGATTTCAATAAAAAACCAAATTTTAATAGAACCATAGTGGAATGTAGATGCAGGGGTGCATAGCATGAATAAAAGCGCACTACAGATTTTAATAGAACCATAGTGGAATGTAGATGCAGGGGTGCATAGCATGAATAAAAGCGCACTACAGATTTTAATAGAACCATAGTGGAATGTAGATTAAATCAGGGTACAAGCAATAAACTAAATACCAACATTTTAATAGAACCATAGTGGAATGTAGATACTGATATATGGACTAATCATCCAGATCCTAAATTTATTTTAATAGAACCATAGTGGAATGTAGATCTGTACATCATTGAAAGTGGCAAGAAAACAATTTAATTTTAATAGAACCATAGTGGAATGTAGATTTAACAATGAAAGTTAGAGCAGAAGAAGAGAAAAGAGATTTTAATAGAACCATAGTGGAATGTAGATGCGTGTATGAAATTAATAAGAGTAACTATCTAAATGATTTTAATAGAACCATAGTGGAATGTAGATACAGATGAAACAAAGCAAGAAATGTACACATATTCAATTTTAATAGAACCATAGTGGAATGTAGATTACAGACGGTTCTGTAACTACTATCAGACAAGGTGAATTTTAATAGAACCATAGTGGAATGTAGATAGGACCACGGCCAATGCGCAGTACTTAAACATTCTCATTTTAATAGAACCATAGTGGAATGTAGATGTAATTGGTGACTTCTCATACAGCCAATTCAACTAAATTTTAATAGAACCATAGTGGAATGTAGATGTTAGTGGCGTTATTTTAGATAACTATACAATAACTATTTTAATAGAACCATAGTGGAATGTAGATATAGTTTAAAAAATTTTATAAAAATATTTATTTAATAATTTTAATAGAACCATAGTGGAATGTAGATAGGGTACAATGTTCTATATATATGCTACTGCTCTGATTTTAATAGAACCATAGTGGAATGTAGATATGTTAATGTTTTTCTTATTTCTCACCAAGCTCTCATTTTAATAGAACCATAGTGGAATGTAGATTCAGGTAAGTTATCCCATTGAAACATATTTAAAGCAAATTTTAATAGAACCATAGTGGAATGTAGATACCTCTCTATTCTGCCCTATTTGCACAAATATTTCAATTTTAATAGAACCATAGTGGAATGTAGATGTAATACAAAAAACAGCAGAATTTGAATATGATATAATTTTAATAGAACCATAGTGGAATGTAGATCTTACTGAAGACATTGAAGCTTATATGCTTGTGGGATTTTAATAGAACCATAGTGGAATGTAGATATTTTAGTAGGATTCCCTGTTGCAAATTTTAAATAAAATTTTAATAGAACCATAGTGGAATGTAGATTGGTGTAGCCAAATATTGTCTTTAATTAATACATTTATTTTAATAGAACCATAGTGGAATGTAGATAATGAAATTGCATATCATAATGAAGGATGGAGAGTTGATTTTAATAGAACCATAGTGGAATGTAGATTAACGCTTAAAATAATTATTTATTCTCTTCTTGTACATTTTAATAGAACCATAGTGGAATGTAGATTCAAATATAAATCTTTGCATTATTTATTCTCCTTTAATTTTAATAGAACCATAGTGGAATGTAGATTTGTGAGATATACCTATAGATTTGTTTTCTTTAGTAATTTTAATAGAACCATAGTGGAATGTAGATATAAATTGAGGCTGATTTTTATGAATCTAACAAGTTATTAAGAAGTGGTATAGATAAGTATAATATAGCAGACATCATGCTGCTTGCACTAACCGTGAACGGCAGAAAGAAAGCTAATAATGAGGTTATTATTAGATATAATACTTTGATTGAATAGGTTGCAAAGGTATGATATCCTATTATTAGGAGGTATTCAATTTGCATAATGAAACAAGCGTATTCTATCTAGTAAAAAATAAGTTGAAGAATATCTTAATAGATATAAATTAATAAATAAAATTATATTTACATTAACCTATCAAATAAGAAAGATATTAAGCATTGATTAATTGTCAATGTTTTTTTGTTTGCTCAAAAATATAAACGCTACACTTTATTAAGGAGTACGTCATGGAGATTGTACAAATAAGGGAGTATACTAATAATTGGTCCTTTTTAAACATCTTATTTTCAATATTATTATTTAAGTAGTCAATAATAAAAAGAATATAGTGAAAATATAGAGCCAATCTTAAATGAAAGTTGTAAATACTACAATATTTATTTATAATTAATTGAAAATTAAAAATGAATTTAATTATTATGCTTGC
>OCAA01001378.1_pt1 | contig 12781 bp, 8 predicted proteins | sample 1538241 | NCBI WGS metagenome assembly OCAA01 (sample SAMEA2580241, study PRJEB22360) | human gut metagenome | biome: human gut; feature: human-associated habitat; material: faeces | place: Denmark | collected 2008/2010
TAAACATAAAATTATAATTGTAATAAATACAAATTTGAAATATAATATATATCTTTGTGGTATAAGGCAAGGGTAATAAAATAATAACTAACCAATAAAACAAATAATTATGGCTAAGAGCATTAAAGGTACACAGACAGAGAAAAACTTGTTAACTTCATTTGCAGGTGAATCACAAGCTAGAATGCGTTATACTTATTTTGCAAGTACTGCAAAAAAAGAAGGTTATGAACAAATCGCTGCTATTTTCACAGAAACAGCTGATCAGGAAAAGGAACATGCAAAACGTATGTTTAAGTGGTTGGAAGGTGGTATGGTAGAAATTACTGCCAGCTATCCTGCAGGTATGATCGGTACAACAATGGAAAATCTGAAAGCCGCTGCTGCCGGAGAAAATGAAGAATGGACGACTGATTATCCTCACTTTGCTGATGTGGCCGATCAGGAAGGTTTTCCTGCTATTGCTACGATGTATCGCAGAATTGCTGAAGCAGAAAAGGGCCATGAAGAAAGATACTTGGCTTTATTGAAGAATGTGGAAGAAGGTACAGTATTCAAAAAAGCAGAAGAGACTGTATGGCAGTGCCGTAACTGTGGTTACATTTATGTAGGTACAGAAGCTCCTGATGTATGTCCGGCATGTTTGCATCCGCAGGCTTACTTTGAAGTAAAGAAGAACAATTATTAATTGAGATAGAATTATCCGTTTACCGTGTCCGGCTTCTCCCGATTGGGGGGAAGCCGGATTTTTGTTTCATTAGAATATCCTGTATGATTTAAGCGTAATGATGCAGGGTTGAAAAGACTTTGGAGTTTTTTTATAATGCCCGATTGAAATTAAAACAAATGCTTTTGTAATATAAAATTAACCATTCGGTTAAGATAATGAAATTGGCTGTTCATGCCATCGTAACGTCCCGACTGTACTTTTGCGGCAAATTAATCTAAAGTATTTATGGGAAAGTTCAATTATTTGTGGTTTAGGAATATTCTGTTGTTATCAGCAGGTATGTGGGGATTGGCTATGCCTTATGCTGTTGCTGATGATAAAATGAAGGTACAGAACAGGTTCGTACAAAAATTCAGGTGTCTGGAGTTGTTGTGGACAGCAATGGCGAACCATTGATTGGTGCAACGATTCGTGAAAAAGAAAGTGGAAACGGAACAATAACCGATGTAGACGGAAAGTTTACACTTTCCATTCCTGTTGATGCCGTAATTGTGATAAGTTATGTGGGATATCGGGACAAACTTATTGCGGTGAATGGGAAAACATCTTTTAAAATAGAACTGGAAGACGATACGGAAACGCTTGGTGAGGTAGTGGTCGTGGGATACGGTATTCAGAAGAAAGCCAATCTTTCGGGGTCGGTAGACCAAATCACTTCAACCCAGTTGGAGCAACGACCTATGACGGATTTGTCGAAAGGATTGCAGGGAATGGTACCTAATTTGAATGTTGATTTTACCAGTGGAGAGCCGGGACAGGCTGCCAATATTAATATTCGTGGTGAAGCTTCCATCAACGGTGGTTCTCCGCTGATTCTGATAGATGGCGTAGCTTCGGATGCTGAAGAGATGAATCGCTTGTTACCCGAAGATGTAGAGAGTCTTTCGGTATTGAAAGATGCTTCTTCGGCTGCCATTTACGGTGCCCGTGCCGCTTTTGGGGTTGTTTTGATTACGACCAAGCAAGGGAAGGGCGATAGAATTCAGGTGAATTATAACAATAATTTCTCGTGGAAGCGTCCTTCTTCATTGACTGAAAAAACTTCCGATCCTTATATTTATTTGAAACTGAAGAACATTGCGGTGTTAAACACTCCTTGGAGCTCCGGTCATGTGACCAGTGACGAGCGTTTGGAGTGGGCACGTCAACGTTCTGACAATCCCGATGGAACGGAAACCATACGCCTGAATCCGTTGGACAACACGCAGTGGGAGTATATGGGTAATCGCAACTGGACAAATTATTTTCTGGATAAGAGTACATTCAGTCAGGCACATCAGCTTTCCATTTCCGGTGCGACAGAGAAAACCAAGTTTTATTTGTCGGGAGGTGTGGACAGTGAAGACGGTGTTTTCTCAGGTGTGGTAAAAAATGACAAGTATATTCGTTACAGTATGCGAGGCAAAGTTAATTATCAGATTTGGAACTGGTTGTCTGTTTCCAATAATACCTCTTTTGTCTCTACTACCCGTAAAAAACCGAGTTATTATAATTTGAGTGATTTTTACGATGCAGAGCCTCACGACATGGACGTGAACCCCGACGGTACATGGGCAAACAGTGAACTGGGTATTGCATTGGCACAATTGGTGGACGGAGGCGAGGAGAAAACCGTTTACGACCGTTTGCAAAGTACTTTCTCGGCCGAAATGAATTTTTGGGAAAGAATGTTGGTGCTGAACGCTAACTTTACTTTTTCAAAAAGCCATGAAGATTACGACTGGTATAAGACTAAGTATCGCATTGGCTACGGACCGGATGATGTTCGCGAACAGGGTACAAGCCGTGCTTACAAAGGCAGTACTTCCGAACTATATACCGTGCTTGACTTGTATGCCACGTTGACCAAGTCGTTCGACAAGCATTTGGTGAGTGGTGTGTTAGGTTTCAATCAAGAATATAGCCGTTGGGACAAATTCACTGCCGACCGTTACGACATCATATCTACCTCTTTGCCTTCCATCGGCTTGTCCTCAGGCGAACAGTATGTAGACGAAACTTATAAGGATTGGGCTATTCGTGGCTTGTTTTTCCGTGCTAATTATATGTATGACAACCGTTATATTTTTGAATTGAACGGCCGTTATGATGGAACTTCACGTTTCCCCAAAAACAAACGATATGGCTTTTTCCCTTCGGGTTCGGTAGCATGGCGTGTCGATGTGGAACCTTTCTTTGAACCGCTCCGGTCTTTATTCTCACAATTCAAGATACGTGCTTCGTATGGTTCATTGGGCAATCAGCTGGTAACCGAATATGGATATATTCCTTCTATGAATTCGTCATTGGGCAGTTACCTGATTGATGGAAAATTGCAACAAACCGTTACAGCTCCGGGCTTGGTTTCTCCCGATTACACTTGGGAACAGGTGCGTACATTGAACGGAGGTATTGACTTGGCGTTGTGGAACAATAAATTGGTGGTCTCTTTTGACATTTACCGTCGTGATACAAAGGGAATGCTTACATTAGGAAAAGAATTGCCGGGTGTGTTGGGCAAGACAGAGCCGAAAGAGAATGCCGCCGACCTGAAGACAAGAGGATGGGAATTGTCTGTCGCTTATCGGGATGAGTTTCAACTGAAAGGTAAACCTCTGAATTGGGGGGCACGCTTCGTATTGTCCGACAATCGTTCATGGATTACAAAGTTTGACAATCCTACCAAAAACCTTAGTCAATATTATGAAGGACAGGAATTGGGCGAAATTTGGGGATTGCAAAGTGATGGGCTGTTCAAGAGCAAGGAAGAAATTGCTGCGTTGGATGAAACAGAAATTATACCTTGGGGTGCATTGGAAATCGTGGAAGGATGGCCTAAATACAAAGATTTGGATGGCGACCAGCGCATAACGAAGGGTACTACTGTAGACAAACCGGGTGACTTGAGTGTTATAGGAAATTCATCACCTCGCTTTCGTTTTGGTTTAAACCTGAATGCAGAATGGAACGGGTTTGACGTATCGGCTTTCTTGCACGGAATAGGCAAGCGCGATTATTACCCTGTCAGCTATCTATATTGGAGTTTCTACCAACAACCGTATACCGGCGGACAGGTGCATGCTTTTGATTTCTATCGCCCTACGACAGACAGCGACGTAGAAATGGCCAAACATTCCCAGTCTTACATCAATGCGGGCTTGGCTAATCAGAATCTGGATTCTAAATATCCGGTGTTCCAGTCTTGGCTGGCCGATAAGAATTTGGGAACAGGCATTAACGGTATGGGGCTTGCCATTCCGCAAACCAACTATATGTTGAACGGTTCTTATCTGAGAATTAAGAATATAACGATAGGATATACATTACCGGCCCGTTGGACTAAGAAGACGCACTTGAACCGTGTTCGTATTTATGTTAGTGGCGACAATCTCTTTGAATGGAGCGGGCTGAAGAAATATTTCGATCCCGAAGCGGTAACCAATTCCGATTCTTACGGATATGTCTATCCGTTCAACCGCCAATATTCGTTTGGTATAAATGTAACTCTCTAAAAAAGAAATATTTAATAGAAACATGATAATGAAAAGTAGATTTTATATATGGCTTAGTTTGGTAGCAGGTTTGTTGGCTACTTCATGCAATGATGCCTTTATGGACCGTCAGCCTCATACAGAAATAGGTGCGGACAGTTATTTCAATACGGAAGAAGATTTGAAAATGTATTGTTATGGCTTGATCAACACACCCGGTTATAACTATACGGCAGATGCCGGTACAGATGACCAGGCTACTACAGATAATGTAGAGGTAAAGAACATCATGACTTCGGCCAATCCTACGTCGGTAACTATTTCTGCAGGTTGGTCGTGGGAACGCCTGTACAATATCAATTTCTTCTTGGAACGTTGCGAAAAGGCTGTCGTTCCTTCCGATGTGCTTGCACATTATCAGGGAATAGCCCGTTACTACCGGGCTGCCTTTTATATGGATATGGTGAAGCGTTTTTCGGATGTTCCTTGGTATGATAAGACATTGACCACTGATGACCAGGACTTATACAAAGGGCGTGACAAACGGGAGGATGTGGTTACCAAGATATTCGAAGACTATCAGTTTGCAGCAGAGCATGTAAAAACAGGGCAACCCAAAGGAACCATAGACAAATGGATTGTGCTGGCTACCATGGCACGTCATGCGCTTTATGAAGGTACATACCGCAAATATCACGAAGAATTGAATTTGCAGAATACGGCAGATATTTATCTTAGAATAGCAGTGGATGCTGCATCGCAGATTATGGAAGAGGGTGGTTTCAGTTTATATAATACGGGAAATCCTGAAAGTGATTACTCAACCTTGTTCAATTCGTTGGATCTGACTACTAATCCTGAGATAATTCAGGCCCACTATTATGAAAAAGCTACTGCTAGCAACGGATTCTGGGCTTATATGTTCGGAAATTATATCCCTTGTCCTACCAAGGACTTGGTGCAGGCTTACTTGATGAGTGACGGCTCTTACTATTCTGCCCAGCCGGGATATGAGACCAAGCAATTTGTCGAGGAGTTTCAGAATAGAGATCCTCGTATGAGCCAAACATTGGCTTATCCGGGGTGGGAATTGGTGAATACCATGACTTATGCACCCGGTGCAGGTATATATGTGCAGAACTTGAATAAGAATTTCTCCGGTTATCATCAAATAAAAGGTTTTATCAACAACAAGGATCAAGATTATTATTACAGCATTGACTATCCGGTCATTCGTTATGCCGAGGTGTTGTTGACTTATGCCGAAGCACGTGCCGAACTGAATGAACTGACTCAGAGTGATTTGGATAATACAATCAATTTAATCCGCGACCGTGCCGGTATGCCTCACATGTTGCTTTCTCCGCAGGCTGACCCTGCTTTGCAGGAAGCTTTTCCCGGAGTGTCTCCTTTGCTGTTGGAGATACGTCGCGAACGTCGGGTGGAACTGGTATTTGAAGGATTCCGTTTTGACGATTTGATGCGCTGGAAAGCCGGAAAATTGTTGGAAAAGGAACCGGAAGGACTTTATTTTCCGGGATTGGGCAAATACGACTTGACGGGCGACGGTATAGAAGACATTTATTTGATTCCTTCGGATGCGAACATTCCTGCCGAGGCCGATAAGGAAACCAATTCGTTGGGAGAGAAACTGGTGTACTACAGAACAGGAAGCATTGACGATGTAAATGCAACGGTTTATTTGCGCGAAGGAACCAAAGGCAATATATTAACCATTAAAGATATGGGTACTTTTCAAGAGCCTAAATACTATTATCGTCCGGTGCCCAAGCATGAAATGGATTTGAACCCGAATTTGGGTCCTCAATTATTTGGTTGGGAATAATAAATATAAGAATAGTTATGAAGAAAAATTGTTTGAATTGGTTTTTGTCGGCTGCCTTTTTATTTTTGTTGGGCAGTTGTGCAAACAAAGTGAAACCCGGGCAAGAACCGGAAGTGAAAGAGAAGTTTACCTTTGCTTATTTTACAGATGTTCATTTGAACAAGGATAATCGTGGCAATGGTGATGTTGCTTTGCGCATGGCATTGTCTGACGCAAAGAACAAAAGGGTGGACTTTATTTTGTTTGGAGGAGATAATGCGGATACCGATGCTTTGGGAGATGCAGAGCACACGGCAGATTCTTTGCATGAACGTTTCAAGTCGATTGTAGATGAGGCCGGAATCCCGCTTTATTTCACGATAGGAAACCATGACCGTTATTATCGTCGGAATGGCGAGACGGATACATTGGGATTCGGCTTGTTTGAAAAGTACTTTGGAAACACATTCGGTTCTTTCGACCATAAAGGAGTGCATTTCATTACACTAAACGGTCTTTTCCCTTGCGAAAAAGGCCCTTATTCGGTAAGCCCTGAAGAAATGGAATGGCTGAAAAGCGATTTGCAAAAAGTGGGAAAAGAAGTTCCGGTGGTAGTATCCATTCATGTGCCTATGCTTTCGCTTTACTATCCGGTGGTGGAAGGTAATTTCAAGGGAGCCGACATGATATGCAACACTAAGGACGTTTTTGAGGTACTGAATGGTTATAATGTGCAGCTTGTCCTTCAAGGACATCAGCATATTTACGAGCAAATTCAGGAAAGAAACCGCTGGTTTGTCACCGCCGGAGCAGTGTCGGCATATTGGTGGGGAGGCGCTTTCCTTGAAACGGAAGAAGGTTATTTGCTAGTTCGTGTGGACGAGAATAACCGTTTCAGTTGGGAATATGTGGATTATGGATGGAGTGTAGGAAATAATAATAACTAATGTATATGAAAACAAGAAATGTATGGATACTGGCAGCTTTGTTGTGCGGTCAGATAGGTGTGCAGGCTCAGGAAGCATTGCCCAAGGAAGTCAAAGTAGGTAAAGAACGTATAAAGGCGCGTCATGAAATATGTCTGCCACAAATCGATGACTATCAGTTGCTGAAGTGTGATTTTCATATCCACACTATTTTTTCCGATGGTATTGTGTGGCCTTCGCTTCGTGTACAGGAGGCATGGGAAGAAGGATTGGACGCCATTGCAATAACCGATCATATTGAGGGCCAGCCGGCTCGCCGGGGGTTGCAGACAGGTAATCACAATTATTCGTTTGATGCTGCTCGTGAAGAGGCTTTCCGGAGAAATATCATTTTAATAAAGGGAGGAGAAATTACCCGTTCCATGCCTCCCGGACATTTGAATGCTTTGTTTGTGGAAGATCTGAATGTGCTCGACCAAAAAGACTATATGAAAGCCATCGAGGAAGCGCACAATCAGGGAGCGTTCATCCAGTGGAATCATCCGGGATGGGGAGTGAACGAAATCAAGTGGCACGATGTGCACGAGGAATTATACAAGAAAGGATGGTTGAACGGCATTGAAGTGTTCAATGAGTTCGAGTGGTATCCGGTGGCTTTGGATTGGGTCAATGAAAAGAACCTGACATTGCTTGGCAATACAGATGTGCACGATGTTATCGAGCGTTTGTATGATTTTCAAACAACCACTCATCGCCCTATGACTTTGGTTTTGGCTAAAGAAAGAACAGAGGAGGGAATAAAGGATGCTTTGTTTAATCGGCGTACTATGGTCTATTTTTACGATAATTTGATGGGCAAGAAAGAATATTTGGATAAGTTCTTTTGGGGAGCAGTTCAAGTAAGTCCGGTTTATTATAGCAGTGAAAAGCGTAATTATCTGGAAATAAAAAACAGTAGTGATGTGCCTTTCAGATTGAAGAAAGTGGATAAAGCTCGGAAAGGATATCCCGAACGGATAGAGATACCGGCAAGACAGTCTGTGACAGTTGTTTTGTCTAAAGATGACAATAACACAGGCAAGGTTCAATATGAGGTGGAGAACTTGATTGTTTCTCCTCGTGAGAAATTGCAAGTTGCCTTATTCTGATAGAATTGTCAGCTGTAGGGGCAGGGTTTGCCTGCCTGAAGACACAAGCCAACTGTTTTCGGGCGAGCGAACCTCGCCCCTACGAACGAAACGACAGCATTATCCACGTTTTGACACACTCCCTTCGTTTTTGGGTTACACTTCTTTGTAAACCATCATTTTCATACCTCGATATACTACAATGATTTTTTATATCCGAAGTAGATATTCATTTCAGCAAATTTCCCGGTAAAGTCAGTTTATTCTCTTTTTGACTTCGGAAGATAACCATGGTTTGCGGTTGCTTTAAATCTGTTTCTTGAACTGCTTTCTGCAAGTCAGCCAGGTTATTCACGGTTTTGCCGCCCAGCTCCAAAATCACATCGTTGGGGCGGATATAGTCACGCAACACACTACCCAGTGCATTGACCGAAATGACATAAACGCCGCGTTCCGTATCCATACCGGTGGCAGAACGTTCGCCCAGGGTATCCAAGTTTTTAATTTGTAGTCCTTGCCATTCGATAGTGGCATGTGCTTTTCCTTCTTCCATGAGAATGGGTTTGGGAAATTCGGGCGTCTTGGCCAAAGCTTTTAATCGGGGTGAGACAACTCCGAATCTATCCATGTCAAAGTTGCGGAAGCCGCCCCAACCCCCAAATCTATCCAGGTAAAAGTGGCGAAAGCCACAACGAAAAACAGCGTCCGAATGGTTGTCAATCCGATAATCTCCCCGGCTCGGGTTAAGGAAGACAGGGGTGCATACAATGGAATGTGCATCGGTATTCTGTTTGCGGGCTTTTTGGTAAGCAGTGCTGTCGGTAAAGATGTTATAATCCACTTCCAGACCCCAATGGCGGACTTGAATCGGCCGGTAAGAAGACATCACAATATTACGGGTAAACACATCACCGCTGTTCTTAAACCATACGTGAGGATGGAAAGAGTTATTGACTATGATATTGTTTTCTACTACCCGATAGAAGCCTTCACGCAGTTTGATGCCTCCGTTCAGACACAGATTGTTATAAATGTGGTAATTACCGGAGCCGTCGTCCAAGTCAATGTCCCAACCTCTGTCGCAGCGAAAACGATTATACCGTAATACGATGGGAGAAGTGACGTCTGCCAGAATCAGTGAGGCTTCGGCATTTACCAACGAATCCATTACCTGTCGGTGAGGATGCCAGAAACGGTCACGTCCCCAGGAATTGAAAGAGCCATGGTCACCGGTTTCTTTTACCGTGTCAAATACATCGTTGAATTCGATGATATGCCCGCCCCAAGTTCCTTCGCTGACGTTGATGCCGGCACGCGGAGTATCATAGATGCTATTGTGGCTGACTGTGATGTGTCGGCACATGGATAGTTCCACTCCCGTAATCTGTTTCTCGAACAGACCGATGGAGTGAATCAGATTGTCATATACCAGACAATGAGCCGGATAGTTATTTCCTATAGGACCAGGTGTACGATCCAGTTTCCCGGCCGCTACAAACTCATTATATTCGAAGCTTGGAGAGCGGACAGCATTCGGGTCGCCCACAAAGCAAACAGCACTGGCTCCGATACGGGTAAAATGAGAACCCGATACGGTGGAGCGGCGGTTATAACAGGAGAAGAAGACTGCGTTTCCTCCCAAATTATGAAGATAGCAATCTTTCAGCGAGCAATCTTCCGTACCTTCAAACACCACGGCACCACCCCGATAGACCATCCAGTCCGAGCGGAGCAACGGTTCGTATTTATCCATAAAAGTACGCAATGTTTGTGTCAGTTCGATTCCCTGTATAGTAATGTGAGTGACCGGCTGTTGTTCCGAACCGCGGAATTCAATCAGATGCTTGAGTATGGGAGTCTCGAAGACGGCTGTTTCTGCGTCTTCGTCCGGCATGGGATAATAATATAAGGTGGAAGATTCCGCCTGATAGAACCATTCACCCGGAGCGTCCAATTCTTCGAATATATTTTCCACCATCCGGTTTTTGGCGTGTAATCCTGATTGGCGGTTGTTCTGCCATCCGCCTTCCAGCATTAGTTTTCCGGCTTTGTCTTTACCGGTGATGCGGTAGTGAAAATCACCCCAGTCGCTTATGTGCATGGCATGGAGGTATCCTCCTTCGGGATGTTTCCAGCTCTTTACCCTCCGGGGAGCGGTGGCATCGGCTGAGGTACCGTTGAAACGCACTGCTGTGGAATCGAAATTGGGATAACGTGCCATGTGGCGGATGTTTCCGTTACTCAACAGCATATCCGGGTGACGTATGTCGTCTTGGAGAACAGCTGTCAGGATACCTTTTTTATAAGGCTTCCACACAGGGTGTAATACTTTTCCGCCGGATAACGTTACTTGTTCATTGCGGAAGGCACGTATGGATAATGGTTTCTCTTTTCCACCGTCTTCGGGGGTGAAGATTAAAGGGCGTTCCAGCCGATAGATACCTTTACGCAAATAGATGGTTGTTTCTCCCTGAGCTTTTCGAGCTTCCAATTGTGCCCGTTCAATGGTTTGGAAAGGTTTCTGAAAACTTCCGTCGTGATTGTCATTTCCATTGGGAGCCACATAATACTGATTCTGTGCCCACAGGAACAATACTTGTCCCAGCAGGCATAGAGTCAAAATGCTTCGTTTCATTCTATTATTTATTTTCTGCGTTAGCATGCGGATAATCAATCGTGTAGTGCAGGCCGCGGCTTTCTTTGCGTTCCATTGCCTGACGCGTAATCAGATATCCGATGTTAATCATGTTGCGCAATTCACACAGTTCGCGTGATGCCTTGCAGCGTTTAAACAGTCGTTCGGTTTCTTCATACAGGATGTCCAAACGGTTCCAGGCACGAATCAGGCGCGTATTACTGCGCACGATACCCACATAGGCTTCCATGATTTGGTTCACTTCTTTCATGCTCTGTGTAATCAGCACACGTTCTTCATTATTCATGGTGCCGTCATCGTTCCATTCGGGAATGTCCTCATTGTAATCATACCGGTCGAGCACACTCAAAGCATGTTTGGCCGCAGCATCAGCGTAAACCACTGCTTCAATCAGTGAGTTGGATGCCAGACGGTTGCCGCCGTGCAGTCCCGTGCAGGAACACTCGCCGATGGCGTACAGGCGGTTGATGCTGGACTGTCCGTCCAAATCCACCTTAATGCCTCCGCACAGATAGTGAGCTGCCGGAGCAACAGGAATATAATCTTTGGTGATATCGATACCCAGACTGAGACATTTCTTATATATATTAGGGAAATGCTTCTTGGTTTCTTCCGGGTCTTTATGAGTGACATCCAGATAAACATGGTCTTCACCGCGCTGTTTCATTTCACTGTCGATGGCACGTGCCACGATATCACGCGGAGCAAGAGACAGACGCGGATCGTATTTTTGCATAAACTCCTCACCACTCTGGTTTTTCAACACGGCACCGTAACCGCGCATGGCTTCAGTGATGAGGAAGCTGGGACGGTCGCCCGGATGAAAGAGGGCAGTGGGATGGAACTGAATGAACTCCATATCTTTCACTGCGCCTTTGGCACGATATACCATGGCAATACCGTCACCGGTTGCTACCAGCGGATTGGTGGTATTGCGATAAACGGCTTCACAGCCTCCTGTGGCCATAATAGTCACTTTGGATAAGAAAGTATCTACTTCTCCGGTGCTTTCGTTCAGCACATACGCGCCAAAACATTTGATGCCCGGAGTATGACGGGTGACGATGATACCCAAATGGTGTTGAGTAATGATTTCTACTGCATAATGATCGGTAAAAACCGTAATATTGGGGTGGGCTTTTACAGTCTTGATGAGGCTTGTCTGTATTTCTGCGCCGGTATTGTCTTTATGGTGCAGGATACGGAACTCGGAATGTCCTCCTTCTTTATGTAAGTCAAACTCTCCGTTTTCTTTCTTGTCAAACTCTACTCCCCATTTTATTAATTCTTGAATCTGCGATGGAGCTTCGCGCACAACTTTTTCCACGGCTGCACGGTCACTAATCCAGTCACCGGCAATCATTGTATCTTCAATGTGCTTTTCGAAATTGTCTACTTTCAGGTTGGTAACAGATGAGATACCTCCCTGAGCAAAATAGGTATTGGCTTCTTCCAGCCCGGCTTTACAAATGAGGGCAACCTTGCCTTTGTGAGCCACTTTCAGTGCGAAGCTCATTCCGGCAATTCCGGAGCCGATCACAAGGAAATCGAATTTTCTAACCATGATAATGTGATTTATGGTTGCAAAGGTAAAGAAAACCTTTTTTCATTGTACATTTTAATGCTGTTATTTGCTGCCTTTTTTTGAAAGATACGGTATGATATGTATTTTATTGGTGTTCTTCTTTTCGTTTAAAATGGATTCGTTTGTTGTTTTATGGTCGTGGGAATCTTGTTCCGTGATTGTGGGGATGGAAGAAAAACAATCAGCTCTTTTAAAATAATTGAGAACAAATGATTAACTTGCGCCAAAATTTAAAATTATGATGAATCGGACTTTCCATGTAAAGATTTCAGGAACAACTCATTTGTTTCTTATTTTGTTTACTTTGATCATGCTGGTTGCCTTTTGGTACAAAGGGGCGGCACTGATAGGAATGTTTTTCGCTATGATTGTCATTATCAATATAGAGCGTATCATTCATTCCACCTATACACTGACGGCAGACGGAAACTTGGTGATTTATAACGGACGTTTCCAGAAGGA
>OCAA01001379.1_pt1 | contig 12764 bp, 10 predicted proteins | sample 1538241 | NCBI WGS metagenome assembly OCAA01 (sample SAMEA2580241, study PRJEB22360) | human gut metagenome | biome: human gut; feature: human-associated habitat; material: faeces | place: Denmark | collected 2008/2010
CCGCCATTAACGCACCGAAATTGGTGCCTGTTTCAGGATCGGAAAACTGCGCCATGCCCAGCGGCGGAGTCACCATGTCGGGACTCGTCACTACGATGAGCGGCCAATAAAGGTCATTCCAGTGCGCAACAAAGGAGAAGACGGCAAAGGCGGCTATCTGCGGCTTGATGCTCGGGGTCGCGACCCGCCAGAGAATTTCCCACTCCTTCATGCCGTCCAGACGTGCAGCGAGCACGATGTCGTCTGGAAATGTCTTGAAGGCCTGACGAAAGAGAAAGATTGCAAAGACCGACAAAAAGAACGGAAACATCAAGGCGAAGAATGTGTCAAGCAGATCAAAGGTCGCCAGTGCGATAAAAAGCGGAATGGCCGGTGCTTGGATGGGGACGGCAAGTCCTAATAAAACGATTAAAAACAATAACTTTTTGCCGCGAAAGTCATAACGGGCTAATGCCCAGCCTGTTGGAATGGCTACCAAAAGTTGGCAGGTGAGAACGCCGAAGCAGACAATCAAGCCATTTCGCATGAAGGTGAAGATCGGTGCTTTTGATACGGCGGCAAGATAGTTTTCAGTGCCGTTCCAAACTTGCGGGAGCCAGTGAAACACGCTTGTAAAGACTTCATTGGGTGTTTTAAAGGAAGTGATGACCATCCAATAAAATGGAAACAGGGTGATAAAGGCTGCAATGAGGAGCAGCGCGTGGATAATGAGCTGCTGGGGAGATGCCGGACTTTGTCGGCTTAGAAGCATCTTCATCATTTGTAATACACCCGCTTTTCTGAAATTCGTGCTTGGATCCAGGATGCAGCAACGATGATCACGAGGAAGACCACAGTCATTGCCGCGGCGCCGGCAGTATTTAGGTTTTCAAAACCTTCGCGATAAGTTGCATAGAGAAGAACGTCTGTAGCGCCTTGAGGTCCGCCCTTGGTCAGCACGGCGACGGCATCAAAAAGCTTGAAAGCCGTAATTGAGCTCGTGGTGACGACAAAGAGCATGGTGGGTGAAAGGAGCGGCAGTGTTACGGTAAAGAGGCGTCGCCAGAAGGAATCTGCTCCGTCAAGTGTGGCGGCGTCTTGAATCTCCGAAGGAATCGCGGTCAGACCGGCTAAAAAAAGCACCATGTTGAAGCCGGCGAGTTGCCAAACACCGATGATGGCAAGCGAAAACATGCTCCATTCAGGACTTGAAAAGAAAGGGATGCCTGCAAAACCGAGCTAGCGCAGAAAGAGGTTGATGGGACCGATTGCGTCGTGAAGAAGATATTTCCAAACGATGGCCATGGCGACCAAGGTGGAAGCAACAGGCAGAAAGAAGAGCGCTCGATAGACACGACTGCCGATTTTGACCTGATTGACCAATAGAGCGAGCATGAGTCCGACAAAGACCGAGGCAGGGACTGTCAGTACGGCATACAGAACGGTGTTTTTTAATGCTCGCAGGAAGTCGTCTCCAAGAACCAACGTGGAGTAGTTCTCCAATCCCACCCAGCGGACTTCTGTGTTGCCTAACTGATAGTCTGTGAAACTCATCACAATCACAATCGTGATGGGCGCAATCAGTGTCAATACGATTAACGCCCACGCCGGCAGCGTGAAAGTCTTTGCCGCAGCATCAGGCCGCCAGAAACGAAGTCTGCGCGGAGCGTCTTGAATGTGCATTTTTTCGGCTGTAAGCACAGTGCTCATGCGGCCTCCTGCATACCGTTCAGACGGGAGACAATGCGCTCACCTTGCTCATCAAACACCAATACGCCCGAAGACGCAGCTTCCAGCAGGATGGGCTTGTTCCAAGAGCTGCTTTCTTTGCGCAGTTGATAAGTCTGTTTGGCAGATGCTCGGGCAACAAACGGATATGACCTTCCATCGACTGCGGTTTCACCGTAGAGCAGAACATCTTCGCCGAGCGTTTCTTCTCGATGCACTGTCAGTTGAATGAGCGGTCCGTCTGCATCAACATCTGCGGTGTGCACTCGCTGTGCACGGATACCGATTGTGACGGTACTATCCGGAGAAGCGATACGCAGAGCGGTTGCCTGACCATTGAAAATCAAACGACCGCTTCTCACTAAAGCCGGCAGAAGATTTATTTCAGGACTGCCGATGAATTTAGCTACACGGATATTGTCCGGGCGTTCATAAAGTTCGTCGGGTGTGCCCAGCTGGATGATCTCGCCTTCCATCATGAGAGCGATTCGGTCTGAAAGCGTCATGGCTTCCGACTGATCATGTGTGACGTAGATGAAGGTGGCTCCCAGCCGTTGGTGCAGCTCGGCAATCTTGCCTCGCATATGGGTGCGCAGTCTGGCATCAAGATTTGAAAGCGGTTCATCCATCAAGAAAACACCGGGTCTGCGTACCATGGCTCGGGCAATGGCTACGCGTTGGCGTTGACCGCCTGAGAGCTGACTCGGCTTCATTTGAAGGTATGGTTCAAGTTCAACAAGTCTGGCTGCAGCTCTGACGCGATCCTCAATGGAGCGTCGTTTTTCGGCGCCGAACAAGCGGCCAATCAAAGGCGCACGCTCAAGCGAGGACAGTTCTGCCATATTGAGCGGTGTAGCGATGTTTTCCGCAACGCTCATATGCGGATAGAGCGCATAAGATTGAAACACCATTGCAACACCGCGTTCGCGAGGTGCAAGCTCGGAAACCTCTTTGTCATCGATCAGGACAGAGCCGCTGGTGAATTCTGTGAGGCCTGAGATAACCCGCAGCAGCGTGGATTTGCCGCAGCCGGAAGGTCCGACCAATGTGAGAAATTCACCCGGACGCACAGCAAGATCAATGGATTTGAGAATGGATTTACCGCCGACAACTTTTTTGAGTCGTTTGATGGTGACTGCACTGGGCATGCCTGAAAAGCCCCCTGTTTAGAAACAAGTCAAATGTACCTGTCGAGCTTTTCATTGCGATAAAGAATTGATTTCAATTCGGTGAAATCTGAATATTGAAAATCAAATCTGATGTAATAGATAAACAAAATTTCCTATAATTATTTGTTTATCAAGTTAATAGGTATTGATTGTGTATTCTTTTTTTACTGCACAAAAAAATAAATAATAAGCTGGAAGGCTGAAGTATGAAATAGATAAATTAATCAGTTCCGCCCTGATTTCGGTAAGGCTTAATATAATGATTTACTTGTATTTTTAAAGCCTAGAGTACTCTGGGAATCAATGGACGACATCCAATGTATGAGGGTGCTATAGAAGTTCTCATCTAGGATGTTTAATGAATACATTCCTAATACAGTAATAATGTTTGTTTTCATTTATACGAAATGAAAACGCCTTGCCAAGGAGTGTGCTTTTCTCTTTTGAGAGAGTCAGCTTAATTAAGCACAGGCGCTGGCGAATGAGGCTTATGTTAACTTGAAGCGCTGGTATTTTTTTTGCTTAATAAATCGCTGTGAGAATCATCATCCAAATGGGCAGCGTTATGGCAGCTAATAACGTCGTTGATGCTACGCAGGTTGTTGCGTATTCGACATCTGCGTGATGATATTTTGCAAGGACTGCAATTTGTGTGATGCAGGGCAGTGCGGCCTGAATGACATACACCTTGGCATAAAGTTCAGGCAGTCCAACCGGCAAGAGCATCGTGAAGCTCAGACACATCAAAGGACTGATAACGAAGCGCCCGCACAATGCCACCATCAGATCTTTGGAGAATTCGATGTTGCGTATGCCGATGCGATAAATCATGAGGCCAATGAAGACCAATGCGAGCGGTGTAGTGATGCCGCCCATGTATTTCGCTGCGCTCATGATGGGCGCGGGCATATGCCAGTCGAGCAGAAGCAGAACAATCGCCAGCAGGAAGCCGCACAGCGGGGGCGAGAAGACCCGTTTGATGGTCGTCAGTGAAAAAACCTTGGGAATCTGCCGCTGATCATGCACCGCACCGTCAATGGACTCCATGTAGTTGCCCATCGTCCAGAAAAATGTCGTATTGGCAAAGAAATAAAGCAGTGTGGGAATCACCGCTTCTTCACCAAAAAGGGCAATGGAAACCGGCAGGCCGATGAACATGTTGTTCGAAGCGGTGTAGGCCGAGGAAAAAACACCGGAATGAACTCTTTCTATCCGGAAGATGTGTGCAGCAGCGCGGCTCGTGAAGAAGACGAGCCATATTGAGGCAAAGGGAATAATCATTGCACTCGCGAGCGACAGAAGTTCATCGTGGGTAAGTCGTTCGGATACGCTGGCAAAGAGATAGCAGGGCAACGAAAGAAAGGTTACCAAGCGGGCAATGAGCTGCTGAGAATTCTGGTCGTACCAACCGCGAGAGGCGGTGTAGTAACCAGCCCCAGCAAGGAGCGACATCGTCAACACGCAGCCAAGTGAATTGAGGAAGGCTTCAAGCATGAGGTTTTTGTAATTGAATGCTGTCGAGAACGTGAAATCAGTAAAGTTTAAAACGCTGCTTATCTGGGATTTTGAACTATTTAAATGAAATGCGCTGTCGGCAGGTCTGCTGTAGGACAGAGTGCTTAGATTGACAGATATCGTTGATACAGTAAGGCGCCCGCGCCTCCTCCTCCGGTGCAGCTGCGACCAGAATTGATACGGTAGGGCGCCTGCGACTCTTCATCGGTCGAGCAGGCGCCAGGCTGTTTGACGGTTGGTATTTTGTGTTTAAAGCTTAAGCTCAACACCCCGAATAAGCTTCATACGGCGGTTGAGCCAGAACGAAATCAAAACGAGCAGTACGCCGCAGACAACGAAGATGATGCTTGCGGTTCTCGTTACTTCACCGATTGCGGTGAGCGGCGCGACAAGACCGCCGCCCACAAATCCCACTGAACCAATGACCGCAGCTGCAAAGCCGGCGCGCTGACGGTGCAGCGTAAGACCAGCCGTCATTGCGGCAGGAAGCGTAAGCCCAAGGAATGCCATCAAAAGGAAGTAGAAGGGAAGAACGGCCCAAAGCGAAAGATTTGTGATGAAGCAAACGGCCACAAAGACTGCACAGACCAGCATGCCGACAGCGCCGACACCGAGCGCTTTCAAGGGGTCAATGCGCGAGCTGATGACTGCGCCGGCAGTAATGCCGAGTGCCAGGAGACCGAATGTAAGACCATAGAGTTCGGGCGAAAGATCAAAGTGACCCCGGAAAATAAAGGGCGACGAAGAAATATGTCCGAAGAGAATGCCTGAAGCAAGGAGCTGCTGAAACACGATGCCGCAAAACACAGGATCCGCAATGAGTTTGGCAGAACTTTCACGGATGCTTTCGCGCTGAGTACCGTTGCTTGAACGTTCGACACTGTTAATTCGCGAGCGCGGGAGCGTCTCAACGAAAACAAACAGTGTGATGAAGGCGAGCACTACACCCGTGCCAAAGAGAATCCAAAAAATGCCGCGCCAGCCGGCAGCATCCGCAATCAATGCGCCAAGCATCGGTGCAGTGATCGGTGCAATGCCTTGAATGGCCCCCATCACGCCCATAAAGCTTCCAAGCTCTCGCCCTGTGTAGCGGTCTGCGGCAATGGAGCGTGAAAGTACGATTGCGCCGGCTGCTCCGAGGCCTTCAAAGAAACGCATAACGAGAAAAACATGTATTTCAGTGGCAGGTGCAGCCACTGCCGTCGTGACGGCAAAAAGAACCAGACACCAAAAAAGCGGTTTTTTGCGGCCTCGGCGGTCGGAAATCGGTCCGACCAGCAGCTGACCAGCAGCGAGTCCCCACATGATGTTCGACAGCCCAAGCTGAACCATGGCCGGGGAGGTGTGGAAATCCGTTGTTTGCTCCGGAAGCGTCGGCAGATAGAAGTCTGTTACGAAGGGCCCGAAGGCGGCGAGCGTGGCAAGGAAGAGCAGCAAAAAAACGCGACTGTTCGATGAAGTAGTCATTTGTTAGCCGGCAAAATTTATGAGGAAGGATGCTATTCTAGGGTAAATTCGGATTGAATACATCGACAATTTGCTACTGTTTTTGAATTGTTGACGAGTTCGTACCGTGAAGAAGGTGGCGTCGATTGGCAGACCATCATCGGTTTGCGCTAAAGTTCCGTCCACTCATCCCTCTAAAATTTCATAAATAAGAAGATGCCCGTTCTTGAACCCGCTCAAGTCGCTCCCGTGAAGGAGGTTGGCGAAGACCCAGTCACTCTGCGCGTGCCTCGTTCCGGACGAGCTGTCGGCAGCCGCCGCAAAGACATTTTGCAGACGCTTGCAAAGCTGCTCGAGGATCCCCAATGTGATCGCATTACGACGGCGCTGATTGCCAAGAAGCTCAAGTTTTCGGAAGCCGCGCTTTACCGCAGCTTCCCGTCGAAAGGCGCCATGTTCGATGCGCTGATTGGCTTTATCGAGTCGAGTCTGCTCGATCTCTTTGCGCAGATCCGTGACGATGATGCGCTCACGCAGATTGGGCGCGTGCAGATGATGGTGTCTGTAATGCTCGACTTTTCCGATGCCAATCCTGGTCTGACGCGCGTAATGACGGGACAGGTTCTGATGAAAGAGGATCCGAAGCTCACCGAACGTATGACGCATCTTTACGACAAGCTTGAAATGGGGCTGCGCCAAACGCTTCGAGAGGCGGTGCTCGCTCAAGAGGTGCCCGCCAATTTTGACAGTTCTGCCCGCGCCGGACTGCTGATGAATTGGGTGCTCGGACGCTGGCTGCGCTTTGTGATGACGAGTTTTGCTGTTCGCCCGAATGGCGTGAGCGCGGCGGGACTGGATCCGTTTTTGAAACCTTGATTGTGACGAAGAGCGGAGAATCTGGCGATGGCGTTCTCTCTTTGGCTGGCTTTCTTTGGTGCCAGTTTGCTGCTGGCGATTGCGCCGGGTCCCGATAATCTCTTCGTGCTGATGCAGTCGGCCGTCTTCGGGGTTCGTGCCGGCATGATTGTTGTCCTTGGCCTAGCAACAGGGCTGCTCTTGCAGACGCTTGCGGCTGCGTTGGGGATTGCTGCAGTGGTGGCGGCGGTTCCGGCACTCTTCTGGGCCATCAAGTGTTTAGGGGCGGCTTATTGCTCTGGCTTGCGTGGCAGGCTTGGACTCACGCCAAGGATGCGGCGCGCGGTCATGATGCGCTGAAGCTCTCCGGACTGGCGCTTTGGCGCCGCGGTGTAGTAATGAACATTACTAACCCGAAAGTTCAGATCTTTTTTCTTGCCTTTTTCCCGCAGTTTGTACCCGCTGGCGTGACAGGCTGGCCGCTTGTGCTGCAGATGGTGATTCAGGGGGTAACCTTTATTTTTGCCACCATTATTGTTTTTGGTGCTATTGCTTGGGGTGCAGGTGCGCTGGCAGATCGGCTCCGCAGCGCCAGGTTTCAAGAAATACTCAACCGAACCTCAGCCGTTATTTTCGTTGGGCTGGCAGGGTTTACGCTTCTCTCATAAAAGCGTGCCGCAGGCCGCAAATAAAAAATCCGCCGGAATGAATGCTCGGCGGATTTTTTATATTGCATGCGGTGTGGAGCAGTTGCGGCGAGCTCCAGTCTTAAGCTTTGCGCTTGTCCAGACCCAGTTCAGACATGATGGTCGCAGAGATTTCTTCAATCGATTTTGTCGTTGAGTTGAGCCAGCGAATGCCTTCACGATGCATGAGATCTTCGGCGTCGTGAATCTCCTGCTGGCAATTGGGCAGGCTCGCATAACGGCTGCCCGGGCGTCGTTCATTGCGGATTTCGGAAAGTCGTTCGGGCGCGATGGAAAGACCAAAAAGTTTGCTGCGCAGCGGCAGAAGCGCTTCAGGCAGTGTTCCGCGGTCGAAATCTTCCGGAATGAGCGGATAGTTTGCAACCTTGATGCCGAACTGCATGGCAAGAAAGAGCGATGTCGGTGTTTTGCCGGAACGGGAGACGCCGACAAGAATCACATCCGCTTCATCCAGGCCGCGGTTGGTTTGCCCGTCGTCGTGCTGCAGCGTGTAGTCGATTGCCGCAATGCGTCGCTGATACTTCTCATCATCGCGAATGCGGTGCGTCTGTCCGATGCTGTGTTCACTCTTCATGCCGAGTTCCGTTTCCAGCGGACCGACGAACTTGCGGAAGAGGTCGATGATATGGCCGGAGACCAATTCGTTGAACGTACGCATGATGTCGGGCTCAACGAAAGTGGTGAAGATGATCGGGCGCAGGCCTTCCTCGCGTTCAACGGCGTTGATGCGGCGGGCCGTGTCGACAGCTTTTTCGACAGAGTTAACGAACGGGATGCGCGTTTGGTGGTAGTGCAGGTCAGGGAACTGCGTGAGGATGGAGTGCGCGAGCGTTTCCGCCGTAATGGCGGTGCCGTCGCTCACGATGAAGATCTGTCGGGTCTTCTTGGCCTTTTCCGTGTCAGTCATGTCAAACCTGAATGAAATGGGCGATTTTCTAAAAGCGCCGAAATTTTAACCTTCAAACAGCGTAATCGTGCGGCTGAAGCTGTTGTTTAGAAAAAACGATATTTGTGTGACTACCAAGCCGGGCGCAAGCCCGAGTAGAATGCGCATGTTTTCTAAACAAGCGCCCGCCAAAGAGAGCAAGAAGGACTTGTTCAGCGGGTGATCAGAGGATAAAAATGGTACAGGGTCGTTACGTATTCCCTTTCAGTCAGCTTCGCATGACGGATGTTGACCGCGTCGGCGGCAAGAACGCCTCTTTGGGCGAGCTTCTCAGCCAGCTTACGAGCGCGGGCATTCGTGTTCCGGACGGTTTTGCCACCACGGCAGAAGCCTTCCGTCTCTTCCTGAAGGAAGGCGGTCTTGAAGACCGTATTCACGCGCGTCTTGCAAAGCTTGATGTTGACGACGTTAAGGCCCTGGCCGCTGCCGGTGCTGAGATCCGCGGTTGGATTGAAAGTGCGCCGTTCCCCGCCGAGCTGGAAAAGGAAATTCGCGAGTTCTACGAATGGCTGCGTGAAGGCCGTGATATTTCAGTAGCCGTACGATCCTCTGCCACAGCTGAAGACCTTCCGGACGCTTCCTTTGCCGGCCAGCAAGAAACGGTTCTTAATGTGGTCGGTATTGATGCCGTCCTGCATCACATGAAGGAAGTCTTCGCGTCGCTCTATAACGACCGCGCCATTTCCTACCGTGTTCATAAAGGCTTTACGCACGCTGAAGTGGCGCTTTCTGCCGGCGTGCAGCGCATGTGCCGTTCCGACAAGGGCGCTGCCGGCGTGATGTTCACGCTCGATACCGAATCGGGCTTCGACCAGGTGGTCTTCATCACCGCATCCTACGGCCTCGGCGAAACCGTCGTGCAGGGCGCTGTCAATCCCGATGAGTTCTATGTCTTTAAGCCCACGCTTGATGCCGGCAAGTTCCCGATCATCCGCAAGACGCTTGGTTCCAAACTGATCCGCATGGAGTTTGAAACGGATGCCTCCGTCGGCCGCACGGTTCGTACCGTGGATGTGGATCCGGAAGATCGCCGCCGTTTCGCCATTACCGACGAAGACGTGATCGAACTCGCCAAATTTGCCCGCATCATCGAGAAGCACTACGGCCGCCCGATGGATATCGAATGGGGCAAGGACGGCACCGACGGCAAGATCTACATTCTTCAGGCTCGTCCGGAAACTGTTAAGAGCCAGCAGAAGTCCGTGGAAGTTCAGACGAAATACTCGCTTGGCTCCAAAGGCCGCCTGCTCGTTCAGGGGCGTGCTATCGGACAAAAGATTGGTCAGGGCGTCGTGCGCATTGTGCAGAGCGCCTCAGAAATGGATCGTGTCCTTGAGGGCGACGTCCTTGTAACGGACATGACGGATCCCAACTGGGAACCGGTGATGAAGCGCGCCAGCGCTATCGTGACGAATCGCGGCGGACGTACCTGCCATGCCGCCATCATCGCTCGTGAACTCGGTATCCCGGCTGTCGTTGGATGCGGTGATGCCACTGAACGCCTGATGGAAGGCGACAAGGTTACGGTTTCCTGCGCTGAAGGCGATACGGGCAATATCTACGAAGGCCTTCTTGAGGTCAAGACGGAACAGGTTGTGCGCGGCGCTTTGCCTGAGATCCCCGTCAAGATCATGATGAACGTCGGCAACCCGCAGCTTGCCTTTGACTTCCAGTCCATTCCGAATCAGGGTGTGGGTCTTGCTCGTCTGGAATTCATCATCAACAACAACATCGGCATCCACCCGAAGGTGGTGCTTGAATACCCGAATGTCCCGGGTGAGCTTCGCGATGCCGTTGAACGCCTTTCTGCGGGCTATCCGTCGGCCAAGGCATTTTTCGAGCGCAAGATCGCTGAAGGCGTGGCTACGATCGCTGCAGCCTTCTATCCGAAGAAGGTCATTGTTCGTCTTTCAGACTTCAAGTCCAACGAATACCGTAAGCTCATCGGCGGCGCCAACTACGAACCGGTTGAAGAAAATCCGATGCTCGGCTTCCGCGGCGCTTCCCGCTACATTGCCAACTCCTTTGCGGAATGCTTCGCAATGGAATGCCGTGCAATGAAGTTTGTGCGCGATGAGATGGGGCTTACCAACGTCGAACTGATGATTCCGTTCGTGCGTACGGTTGAAGAAGCCCGCCGCGTCACGGAAATCATGGAGCAGCACGGTCTGAAGCGCGGCGTGAACGGACTGCGCCTCAACATGATGTGCGAAATCCCGAGCAATGCGCTTTTGGCCGAACAGTTCCTCGAATATTTCGACGGTTTCTCGATCGGTTCCAACGACATGACGCAGCTTGCATTGGGTCTTGACCGTGACTCCGGTCTCGTGGCTGCTACCTTTGACGAACGCAATCCGGCTGTGAAGGCGCTTCTCTCGATGGCTATTCGTGCCTGCCGTGCTCAGGGCAAGTACGTCGGCATCTGCGGTCAGGGACCTTCCGACCATGCGGATCTCGCCAAGTGGCTGATGGATGAAGGCATCGAGTCCATCTCGCTCAACCCCGATACGGTGGTGGATACTTGGCGTCGCCTGGCTCGCGGCTCATAATCGACGAGTGCCGCGCGCATTTTTGACTTGATCCGCCGGTTCCGGCCGGCGTACAGAGTCTATGAAATCCCTTGAATTTCATGAAGTTCAAGGGATTTTTCATATTTATACGATCCTGTGAAGAACGATCGGCAACGCGTGCTAGACTCGATTCCGTACATGCGGATAACGCTGAGCGATTTAACGCTGCAGCGTCGGTACGCTGTCTGGATGCCTCGTTTTAGGCATGTTTTTCGACAGACTTTTCTAAGACAAACATGTTTTCGGTTTCTCCTGCCATCGCCTGGCTCATCGCCGGCATCGCCGTTCTCGGAGCGGAGATTTTCCTCGGCACCGCTTATCTTTTGGTTGTTGCATTTGCTTTTGGAGCGACGGCGGCTGGAGCTGCCGTCGGTCTTGATTTCACCATGCAGCTTGTCGTCTGCGCAGCAGTGCTCGCTGGCGGGTGCCTTTCCGTCATCGCCGTGCGCCGGCGAAATGCAGGGAGAAAAGATCCGTCTGCCAAACTGCAGCACTTGGACAGCGGTCAATGGGTGACGGTGGATGTGGTGGGCAGCGACGGCCTTGCGGTTGTCCAATACCGCGGTGCACCGTGGGTTGCCCGGCCAGAGGGAAATGAGCCGCTTACGCCTGGCCGCTGGACTATCGCCCGAGTCGACGGCACGCAGCTCGTGCTCGGCCGCCGTTTCTAAGACAGATTTCGACATTTTTTCAGCACATCGTTTGGAGCAGTCTCATGCCCATTGAAATCACTGGATTTCTCATCCTTTCACTCATCATCGTGCTGGTCGCGGTCGTGTTTGCCAGTCAGGGCATCAAGGTTGTGCCGCAGCAGACCGCCTGGGTTGTAGAGCGCCTGGGCAAATTTCATGCCGTGCTGAGTCCAGGTCTTAACTTCATCATTCCTTTCATTGATCGTGTGGCTTATCGTCACTCGCTTAAAGAAATTCCGCTGGATACGCCGAGTCAGGTCTGTATTACGCGCGACAACACGCAGCTCACCGTGGACGGCGTGCTTTTCTTTCAGGTTACCGATCCGCAGCGGGCGAGCTACGGCACCTCGAACTACATTATTGCTGTCACTCAGCTTGCTCAGACAACGCTGCGCAGCGTGGTAGGCAAGATGGAGCTCGATAAAACTTTTGAGGAACGAGACTTAATCAATAAGTCGGTTGTTTCCGCGATTGACGAAGCGGCACTTAATTGGGGCGTCAAGGTACTGCGCTATGAGATCAAGGATTTGACTCCGCCGGCGGTGATTCTGCAGGCAATGCAGCAGCAAATTACGGCTGAACGTGAAAAGCGTGCCGTGGTAGCGGCATCTGAAGGCCGCAAGCTTGAGCAGATTAACCTCGCGACCGGTGCAAGAGAAGCAGCCATCGCACAGTCGGAGGGCGACAAGCAGGCTGAAATCAACAAAGCAGAAGGTCAGGCAGCTGCAACGCTCGCTATTGCTACGGCTACTGCCGAAGCACTTCGCCGCATTGCTGAAGCTACTCAGGCTCCGGGCGGCGCCACTGCGGTCAGCCTGCAGGTGGCCGAAAAGTATGTTGCAGCGTTCGGGGAGCTGGCCCGCACCAACAATACGCTGATCGTGCCGGGCAATATGGGTGATCTGTCGACCATGATCACTTCAGCAATGAAGATCGTCGATGGCGCCAAAAACGGTGCCGCTGCCTCGAGCGGATTGCCGTCGAAACCGTAATGACTTAAATTCCAATCCTTCAAATGACTAAAAGAGCCTCCGAGATGACTTGCATCCGGAACTCCCGGATAACAGATCCCGAACTCGTGTGATTAAGGTCAAGGATCGGATGTTTTGCTGAGCTAATCCCGTGAAAATGAACCAATAAGTTTTTACGGGATTTCT
>OCAA01001382.1_pt1 | contig 12716 bp, 11 predicted proteins | sample 1538241 | NCBI WGS metagenome assembly OCAA01 (sample SAMEA2580241, study PRJEB22360) | human gut metagenome | biome: human gut; feature: human-associated habitat; material: faeces | place: Denmark | collected 2008/2010
ATATTTCGTCTGTACCGTTTTTCTTTTCATAAACCTATAAAATCACGACTTGTGAAAGACGCTTATATCTGCCCCTTCAAGCCCTAAGAAAGCACCGCAGAATCTGCGGCACTACGCCAATTAAACTCCGGTTTAAGGGTGAAGCAGTTTTTTCTGATAAAAGCCAAAACATTTCTGAAGCATTTCTTTGTTTACAGAGTAGTATACTTTCGTGTCTATTTTTTCAAGACGGATCAGGGAGGCTTCTGCAAGCTGCGACATATGATGGGAGATAGTCGCGGCAGTCAGACCTGAATATTTGACAAGTTCTCCGGCATAAGCAGGTTTTTCACTCAGGTAAGACATAATTTCAAAACGCCTCTTGTCGCTGAGGAGTTTCAAGGCATTTATATAAGCTTCTGAATCTTCAATGTAATCTGGCGCATATGGATTTTGAGGCTTCACATATTCTCCATATAAAATTCCAAGAACAATTTCGTAAGGGGAAGATAAAACTTTATTTTCTGCAGATAAATCTGCGTGGAAACCAAGTTCAAAAGGCAGGAAAAAGGAAATATAAAGCTTATATCCAAAGGGGGTGTCAGGGAGATTATTTAAAGGAAAAAGATGTTCCGCAAAAGGAACGATTCCACCCTGGTTTGTGATTTCATTTGTCCAATAGGAAATAAAATTTTGCGCATATAATTCAAGTTGTGGCTCAAAGTCGATAAGCGTCTGATATGCATAATTTAATAACGGAAGCGCTTTTTCCAGATGGGACTTCCAGTGGACAAAAATATCCTGGATTTTCCAGCGGATTTCCATAGGGACATCCATTTCCATAATGGCTGCAACGACATCTAAGGTTGAGATATTTTTTTCAGAGGAAACGTTGTCTGTCTGCTCATCAGAGTCTGTATCACGCAGATACATATGGTTGTATCTTTTTATCATGGTTAAAAAGAGCTGGCAACGCCTGGCTTCGGTAAGATTCAACAAAAAATCAACATAAGAAGCAAAGTCTGGATAATCTAAATATTCAGCAGGGTGCTCGGTGAGAAAGAGAAAAAGACTGACATTTTCATAATCTTTTTGCGCAATTGTGATTTTGCGAAAATAAGAGTTGAGCAGATCAGTATCATTTTTCATCTTGTATGCGGTCTCGGTTTTGATCTTTTCCAACAGATCAAGCAAAGCAGAATTTGCAGTCAGAAGCTGCTTTTGATCAAAATGGATATGCATTTCCGTTTCGGCTTCTGTAATCTGTTCCTGCAAAAGTTTTCCTGATGCAATCACTTTTAATAATTGAAAAGCGGTATTTAATGCATTTGTTTTCATATAGGTTGACATAATAGTTCCTCCAATCATTGAAAGGTTGTAATATCATTTGAAATTAGCAGTTTTTTGTACAATTGCTGTCAATGTTAGATATACATCTAAACGATATTAGATGTATATAAAAATAAATATTGACAACCGTCTAACATTAGTATAACATAAAATTAGATAAACATCAAACAAATGTCGACAAATATGTTTATGAATATCTAACAAAGATTGACTGTAGTCAAAATGTGTGAGCAGAGATATAAAGTTACTGTTGATCAGGTGCAAATCATTTGTTATAGAAAATAAGAAATGTGCCTGGCGAATGTTGTGATAGAGTCAGATGGAAGAGTAGGTGCATAAGCATGGAACAGAATAAGAAAATTGGATACAAAGATATTTTTAAACAAAAAGAGTATATGAAAATGATGGTGGCAGCCTTAATTAACCGGTTTGGAGATTCGATTGACGCAATCGCTTCCACATGGATCGTATATGAACTGACGGGCAGTGCCGTCTGGTCAGCCGTGATATTTGGGGTGAATAAAGTACCATCAGTATTTGTAACTCCGCTCGCAGGTGCGTGGGTGGAGGGAAGGAATAAGAAAGCAATTATGATTATTACGGATTTGATCCGGGCAGTCTGTGTGGCATTTGTTGCGAGTGGATATTTACTTGGATTTTTGCAGCCGTGGATGTTGCTGGTTACGACGTGTATCATATCGACAGTGGAAGCATTCAGAGGACCAGCGGGCAGCGCATTGACACCGCGGGTATTGAAGGCAGAATATTATGAGTATGGAATGTCTTTGATGTCAACGTTTTCGTCCGTTACAGAACTTGCAGGAACTATGGCGGCAGGCGGTATTATCGCTGTGATTGGAGCCGCTGGTGCAATTTATCTGGATATGGCAACATTTCTTTTGTCTGCATTGATCATCTGTCTTGTGAATACCAGAGAAGAGAGAAGCAGATCACAGATTTTTGATGGAAAAGCATATATCACCAATTTAAAAGAAGGGTTTTCTTACGTCCGGAAATCGCATGAAGTATGTTATTTAATGGTAATAGTTCTTTTTATGAATGGAATTTTAGTTCCGCTAAACAGTCTTGAAGCACCGATGGTGGATGAAATTTTGCACGGTGGGGCAGAAATGCTTTCATTATTAAGCGCGTCATTGACCGTTGGTATGCTTTTGGGTTCTGTAACGTATCCGGTTGTGAAAAAACATATGAGCGGCAAAAAAATTATGGTGACAGCCTGTGTAGTAGTGGCAGCTTTTTATATAGGAATCCCATTGTGTGAACCATTTTTTGTAAATCGCTTGTTCCGGTACGGTGTGGTGATCGCAAACAGTCTGGCATTGGGATATGTGGTTGCAGCTACAGGAGCTTTTTTGTCGGTTGCAAGTGTCAAATATGTGAATCAGGAGTATCTGGCGAGAACCAGCGGTATCATGTCTGCGGCAAGCATTGCAGCGATGCCGGTACTTTCGTTCATCATCAGTGGACTGGTCAGTTTTGTGACAACAGCGCAGTGTTTTATTTTTGCCGGTGTTTGTGCACTGCTGGAGTGTATCTGGATTTTGAAGAATAAAGGAATTGAAGGGAATATGTAAAAAATGGAAGCGGGCAGAAAACAAAGTGTATAAAAGTTAAAAACAAATTGATAAACCTTTCACAAAGTGCTATGCTATAAATGCGAGTCTGAACCGACCTGATATGGCGGTTACAGGCATGATAAAATACATCATCATAGAAAAGAGGAAGAGACTATGAACAAAAACAAATTCTCCACAAAATATCTTGTGGAAATGGCATTATTAGTTGCCATCATTTTACTCATGGCTTTTACCCCGATTGGTTACATCAAAACAGCAGGATTAGAAATTACCCTGATTGTTGTACCGGTTGCGGTAGGAGCTGTAACATTAGGACCGACAGCAGGTGCAATCTTAGGAGGGGTATTTGGAATAACAAGCTTTATCCAGTGCTTCGGAATGAGCCAGTTTGGTGCATTACTGCTTGGAATTAACCCATTCCTGACATTCCTTGTATGTGTTCCGACACGTATTCTGATGGGATGGCTTACAGGACTTATTTATCATGGATTACGAAAAACAAAGATTCCGTCAGCAGCATCCGTTACGATCGCCAGCCTTTGCTGCCCATTATTGAATACAACATCCTTTATGGGAACGCTTGTGACATTATTTGCATCCACCATGCGTGAATCTTTTGGTATGGGAAAGGTGCTTCCGTTTATCTTTGCATTCGTCGGAGTAAATGGTGTTGTCGAGGCAATTGTATGTTTCGTTGTGGGAACTGCAATTTCCATGGCTTTGAAAAAAGCATTGCGCTACAGCTAAACATTGCTTAACTTAAAAACTGCCGCTTGCAGGATGTGGTGCGGATTTTTAGATTGAATTTTATGAATCCGGCTATGAACGGAGTATTGCTCCTAGCGCAGGCGGCAGAGATTTCTCAACTTTTCCAGGTCGTCAGAATCCGGGTGTGACAAAGCACAGTCAAAATTTTTGATCAATGCATCAAGGTTAGCCGGATGCTCAGGATTTTCTTTCATTTTCATATAGCGCTCCCGCACAGACTGCGGCATTTTTCCCTGACACATATATTCTCCGATAATAGTATTGCTTGGATCTATGGACTGTCTGACCTGTCCGAGAATCTTTTGAAAATATGCATCACTTCCACCAAAACCGGCTGTTCCGAAAAGAAAAATCCGTCGGTTTTTTAAAGTTGATAACAGAGTTAGTGTCTCGTTGTCAGCATTTCCCTTATCTGTCCAAAATCCGATATACAATAATTCTGATGATGGTACTGGTGTCTTGATCGCACCAAAATACTCACAGCCATCTTCGGGCAGCGTTTCATGGATCGCATCGGCAAGCTTCTTTGTATTACCTGTTAAACTGCTGAATAAAATCGAATATTGATCTGTTTTCATATGTTATCGTCTCCTTATGTAAAAGCTGAATCACTGGATGAACCTGCTTCATAAAAGCGCAATTTGGCAGATCCATCACATCATGATATTATCACAATCGTAAATACTTGTCTATTTGATTGAAGTTTTGTACTTCAAAAAGAACGTTGTATTTTCTTTGTATTATTGGAAAAATTAGATTTATAGGTTATAATAGAAATCAGACAAAATGTGAGGCGCTTTTATAAAATAAGATAGTAGTCGTGCCTCACAGAGATGAAGGAGGGCGTAAAAATGCCAGAAAACAGCAGTTGCAGCAGTGCATCTACCTGTAGCAGGGAAAGTTGCGAGGGATGTCCAAGCAAAGCAAAGGGCGGAAGAGGAATTGCCAAAGAGCCAATGAACAAAGCTTCTAATGTAAAAAAAGTGATTGGTGTTGTCAGTGGTAAAGGTGGAGTTGGAAAATCATTTGTGACATCTTCCCTTGCATGTGCCATGAACAAGGCTGGATATAAAGTGGGAATTATGGATGCTGATATTACAGGACCGTCCATTCCGAAAATGTTCGGAGTACATGGACAGGTTTACGGTACAGAGGATGGCATGGTTCCAATGGCTGCAGAGAATGGGATCAAGATCATGTCCGTCAATCTATTGTTAGACAACGAAGAAGATCCGGTCATCTGGAGAGGACCTGTCATAGCAGGCGTTGTAAAACAGTTCTGGAACGAGACAGTATGGGGCGATATTGACTATTTATTTGTAGATATGCCGCCGGGAACCGGTGATGTTCCGCTTACGGTATTCCAGTCACTTCCTGTAGATGGAATCGTCGTTGTGACATCACCACAGGAATTGGTACAGATGATCGTGAAGAAGGCTTACAATATGGCAGATATGATGCACATTCCGGTACTTGGTGTTGTGGAGAACTTCAGTTATCTGGAATGTCCGGACTGCGGTAAAAAGATCAATGTTTTCGGACAGAGCCATGTCGATGAAGCAGCAAAAGAGCTTGGAATCCCGGTATTTGGAAAACTGCCGGTCGATCCGGCTTACGCAGAGAAAGCGGATGAAGGAAAATTCTTTGAGATCGACAATCCATATTTAGCAGCCGGTGTTGAAACTCTGAAAAATTTATAAGATGTAGAAAAGGAAGGTATTGCATGCGATATCTTCCTTTTCTATTGTATTCAATCAATTCGGAATCGGACCGCCAAGCGCAAAGGCAAAACAGAAAAGCAGAATAAGGCAGAGCGGATATGCAAACGCGAGAAATCCTGCAAACAAAAAAGCATGTTTGTGTGTGGACTTCTTATGACTTAACCGTAAAAACCATATGCCAAGAAAAAATAAAATAATAGGAAGGCATACAAATAGAAAACCGAAGGATTGCATTATGTCAACCAGAAATATCAGTGCAATCAACAGGACGATAAAGAGTGTCACAAGGGCGATGCGTTGCCGTTCTATTTTTCTTTCGTAAGATGCAAGATCAATCACGTTTTGAAATGCATCTGTGGTATCTGGAGCGGAAACGGTTGTTTTTGGCAGACGCTCTGATTTCATCAGTTCAAGCAGGCTGATATCAAGAACATCTGCTAATGGTTCAAGAAGTTTGATATCAGGAAAGCCAACACCACGTTCCCACTTTGAGACAGCTTTGTCGGTCACGTTCAATTTCTGCGCTAACTGTGCCTGTGTCAAGCCCTTTTCTTTTCTTAATTCAGTGATAAAAATTCCTAATTTCTGATTATCCATACAAGTTCTCCTTTCGATGTTTCCTGATGTACTATATTGTGAAAAAATGCTTACTTTTGCCTTCAGGCAAATGATACGATATGCAAAACCAGCTACTTATATCTTATAAAAACCTCAGAAAAATAGCAATCGACGAATCGTAGAGCCCCCTTTTTTACGTCTTATCACCGAAAAATTACCTCTTACCTCAAATCTATTTACAGGATCTGGAGCATCGAATATACTAAACTCAGTTAAGAAATCAAAGAGAGCTCGCATAAAATACATTAACAGTTTAGACATATAAAAATCTTAAGACGAGACAAAAATCAGCAATTGAAAAATGACAGAGGAGAAAAAGAGAGCGCGAAAAAGTTATGAAAATCAAAATTGAAATCGATGAGGGACTCCCAGAGGACGAAGTACTGATCCGGTGCAGGGGACTGACGGAACAGATTTCGGATGTGCAGAAGGCGGTGAGCGAAGTGATCAACACCTCGCAGAAATTCGTCTTTTACAGAGGAAATACAGAGTACTACCTGACCTTGGATGAAATCCTGTTCTTTGAAACAGACAGTGATGGAATCAATGCACATACGAGAGACAATATTTACCAGACAAAATACAAACTTTACGAGCTTGAGGAACTTCTTCCGGGAAGTTTTATGCGGATATCGAAGTCTGCAATCGTGAATACCAGCCACATTTATTCAATCAGCCGGAACCTGACGGCATCAAGTGTGGTGGCATTTGCAGACACACACAAGCAGGTGTATGTCTCAAGATACTATTACAAACCATTAATCAATAAATTAGAAGAAAAGAGGTTACATCAATGAAATTAAGAAAAAACAGTGGAAAAATTTTATGGGGGTTATTTTTCATCCTTGCAGCAGTTTATGTGGTAGTCAGCAAACTCTGGATCATGCCGGAGATCAGTGTGTTCAGTGTTTTATTGACGGTATTCTTTATCTGGCTCTTTTTAAATGGTATCCGCAACGTGAATTTCTGGGAAATCCTGTTTTCCATTGCATTTATATGTATCATATATGATGACTGGCTTGGAATCACAGCCCTCACACCGTGGACTGTTTTGGGCGCAGCGTTACTCGGAAGCATTGGACTTTCTTTGATCTTCAAAAAAAAGAGCGGACACAGCCCTTCCATTTCTTTTGAGTATGACAGTGACAGCGACAACGAGGATGAGAAGTACATTGGTGAAAATATCAAAATTGATAACAATTTTGGCACAGCCATCAAATACGTGAATTCCGATAACTTCTGTATGGCGGATGTGGATAATAGCTTTGGTTCGCTTACCGTATACTTTGATAATGCCATTATCCAGTCCGGAAGTGCAAAAATCAAAGTTGACAATAGCTTTGGCGAAACAAATCTTTACATTCCGAAAGAATGGAAAACAGAGAACAACCTTGGTCAGGCATTCGGAAGCGTCAAAATACATGGTGTATGCGAGGGAAGCAGTAATAACACTTTGAAATTAAAAGGCGAAACAAGCTTTGGTGAGATTAACATATACTATATCTAGCTAAGACTTTCTTACAAGTTATTCACAGTGTAAATAAAAGAAAAACCGTACAGACAAATATGATTTCCTTTGTGAGCTTTGCGAACAGGAACATCATATTTCGTCTGTACGGTTTTTCTTTTTCATTAACCTAAGATATCACTTAGTTAAGTTTTGATTTATTCTTCGTGATCCCCATAGCTTGTATCTTCATGCAGGTTCGGCATCATATCAATACCACGGTTTGAATCCGCCTCAACATCTTTTCCAAAGTGATAGTCATTGCCAGGTAAAATTGCATTTAAGAGAATACCGGCAATTGCAGCAATTGCAAGGGAAGTTAAAGTAATATCAGTTCCAGCAACGGTAAAAGTAAGTCCGTTAGAAAATCCAAGAGCACTTACGAAAATAACACCGGCAATGATCAGGTTGCGTGATTTTGTGAAGTCTACGTGGTTTTCTACAACGTTACGGACACCGATCGCAGAGATCATACCGTAAAGCATAAAGCTGACACCTCCGATGATCGCAGAAGGCATAGAACCGATCACTTCTGCCATCTTTGGAATAAAGCTTAAAATAATTGCATATAAAGCAGCGATACGGATAACCTTCGGATCGTGTACCTTACTTAACTCAAGAACGCCTGTGTTCTCGCCATAAGTAGTATTTGCAGGACCACCGACTAATGCGGAGAGGGAAGTTGCAAGACCGTCACCGATCAAAGTGCGGTGAAGTCCCGGATCTTCGATAAAATTTTCTCCGACAGTTGCAGAGATGGCAGACATATCACCGATATGCTCCATCATGGAAGCAAGGGCGATCGGAGCCATAACCAAAATAGCGGAGATATTGAATTTACAGATAGAAAATTTAGGAACACCTACCCATGCAGCAGATGCGATATTTGTAAAATCAAGGATTGCGGAACCATCTGCATTTGTCATTCCAAGTGCATTGAAAATCAGTGCGGCAGCATAGGAAACAACAACACCCATCAGGATCGGGATGATCTTAAACATTCCTTTTCCCCAGATATTAAATACAATAATGGTAGCCAGTGCAATAAATGCAAGAAGCCAGTTTGTGGAAGCGTTGTTTATGGCAGAGCCGGAAAGACTTAAACCGATACAGATAATGATCGGACCTGTTACAACAGGTGGAAGGAAACGCATAACTTTTTTTACACCTGCAAGACGGATGATAAGAGCAAGTATTAGATAAAGTAAACCTGCTACGACGATACCGCCACATGCGTAGGAAAGTTTGTCTGCGTTGGACATATCGGCAAAAACGCCGGTGTCAAGATTTGCGATAGTTGCAAATCCGCCTAAAAAGGCGAAAGATGAACCGAGAAATGCAGGAACCTTGAATTTGGAACACAGATGGAAAAATAATGTTCCCACACCTGCGCAGATCAAAGTAACCTGAACGTGAAGTACATCTTCACCAAAGTAGCTGTTTACTAAAATCGGTACGAGAATGGTTGCACCGAACATAGCGAACATGTGCTGTAATCCTAAGATTAACATTTTTGGGACGCCAAGAACGCTGGCGTCACGGATTGCTCCGTTCTTTTCGTTCATAAAAAACTTCCTCCTTAAAAGTAAAATGAAAATGATAAGGTTTTATGATTTACCTCAAATTAATTTATTATAGCATAGGAAAACGGGATGTTACAATAAAAAAATGCAATTGCTTTTACTTGAAGCGTGAGAAGGGAACGTGGTACAATGGGTATCAGCAGGATTCCGACGGGAAAACGTCAGAACATTGGATTGGCAGACTGAGGATAAGTCTGTAAAACAATTCAGAAAGAAAGGATTTACCATGGATATTATTTTGAAACTCTCTGAAGAACTTGGTATCAAAAAAAGTCAGGCAGAGGCAGCAGTGAAATTGATCGATGAGGGGAATACCATTCCTTTTATCGCCAGATATCGTAAGGAAGTGACCGGTTCTTTAAATGATGAGGTGCTCCGTAATCTATATGAGCGTCTTACCTATCTCCGCAATCTGGAAGAGCGTAAGGAGACGGTTTTAAACAGCATTGAGGAACAGGGAAAACTGACAGATGAATTAAAGGCGCAGATTCTTGCGGCTGAGACGATGGTTGCTGTGGAGGATTTATACCGCCCTTACAAACCAAAGCGCAGAACAAGGGCTACGATTGCAAAGGAGAGGGGACTCGAACCCCTTGCCAATGTGATCACTTTACAGATGTTAAACACGCCGCTTGAGACAGAGGCTGCCAAATACATCAACCCGGAAAAAGATATCAATTCCGCAGAGGATGCGGTTGCCGGAGCAAAAGATATTATTGCGGAGGCAGTTTCAGACGAGGCGGATTACCGTACGAGAATCCGTGACCTTACCATGAAAAAAGGTCATGTGACTTCCACGGCAAAAGATCCGGAGGCGGAATCTGTTTATGAGATGTATTATGAGTTTGATGAGCCTGTGAATAAGCTGGCTGGGCACCGTATACTTGCGTTAAACCGCGGTGAGAATGAGAAGATCCTTAACGTGAAAGTGGAGGCGCCGGAGGAAGATATTTTACGTTTTCTTGAGCGGAAAGTGATCACAAGAGACAATCCGAATACAACACCTGTATTAAAAGAAGTTGTGGCAGATGCTTACGACCGTCTCATTGCGCCTGCGATCGAGCGTGAGATCAGAAGCAGTCTCACTGAGATGGCGGAGGATGGTGCGATCCGTGTGTTTGGCAAGAACTTAGAACAGTTATTAATGCAGCCGCCAATCGCAGGACAGGTTGTGCTTGGCTGGGATCCGGCATTCCGCACCGGATGTAAACTCGCAGTGGTCGATCCGACCGGAAAAGTGTTAGATACGACTGTCATTTACCCGACCGCGCCACAGAACAAAGTGGAAGAGGCAAAGACGGTATTAAAGAAACTTATTTCCAAATATCATATTACATTGATATCACTTGGAAATGGAACTGCGTCAAGGGAATCTGAGCAGGTGATCGTCGATTTATTAAAAGAGATTCCGGTAAAAGTACAGTATATTATCGTCAATGAGGCGGGCGCTTCTGTCTACTCAGCAAGTAAACTTGCGACAGAGGAATTTCCGAATTTTGACGTGGGACAGCGAAGTGCGGCTTCCATGGCAAGACGTTTGCAGGATCCTCTGGCAGAGCTTGTAAAAATTGACCCGAAATCCATCGGTGTCGGTCAGTATCAGCATGATATGAACCAGAAAAAATTAAGTGAGGCGTTAAGCGGTGTGGTTGAGGACTGCGTGAATAAAGTCGGTGTGGATCTGAATACTGCTTCTGCTTCTCTGCTGGAGTACATTTCCGGCATCAGCAAAGTGATCGCAAAAAATATTGTAGTTTACCGCGAAGAAAATGGAAGATTTGGATCCAGAAACCAGCTTTTAAAAGTTTCAAAATTAGGACCGAAAGCCTACGAGCAGTGTGCCGGATTTATGCGTATCACAGACGGTAAAAATCCATTGGATGCTACAGGTGTGCATCCGGAGAGTTATGATGCCACAAAGAAGCTGCTGGATAAATTAGGATTTACCATGGAAGATGTCAAAAACCGGAATCTGGATGGTATTTCCAAAAAAATCTCCAATTATGACGAGCTGGCAGAAGAACTTGGTATCGGAGCCATCACCTTGCAGGATATTGTGAAGGAATTGGAAAAACCGGCGCGTGATCCGCGTGAGGATATGCCGAAACCTATCCTGCGCAGCGATGTCCTTGAGATGAAAGATTTAACACCGGGCATGGTTTTAAAAGGAACCGTAAGAAACGTTATTGATTTTGGTGCATTTGTCGATATCGGAGTACATCAGGATGGTCTGGTCCACATTTCGCAGATGAGTGACAAATTCATCAAACATCCACTCGAAGTCGTCAGCGTCGGTGATATCGTGGAAGTGAAAGTCATGAGTGTCGATCTGAAAAAACAGCGTATCCAGCTTACGATGAAATTGTAATTGTTTTAAATGGAATTATAATTGTTTTAAAATTGATATTGACAAGTGACAGACATATGCATAGAATAGACATGTAAAACAAATAAGGAATTCTTCGGGGCAGGGTGATACGATAACGTAGATTCCCGACCGACGGTGATCTGGCGATCAATGAATGCCAGAAAGTCCGTGACCTGCGCAAGCAGCTGATCCGGTGTGAGTCCGGAACCGACAGTATAGTCTGGATGAGAGAAGAAAGCGTGTTTTTTAGCATGTAGAATTTAACAGGGAAACCTGTATAAGCCCCGGATATTCATATATCCGGGGTATTTTATTACACGTAATATTCACCTCGAATTCCAAGTTCAAACAGAAAAGGAGACGAGTGACAATGAGCACACAAACAGCAACCGTAAACAAAACAGAAAAGAGAGTCAATGTAAGATACCTTACCGTAACAGCAATGTTATCCGCAGTAGCGTATATTTTAATGTTTCTGGATTTTTCAGTGCCATTCATGCCAGCATTTATTAAAATGGATCTTTCAGAGCTTCCGGCATTAATTGGTTCATTTGCAATGGGACCTTTATGTGGTGTCGTTGTATGTTTGATCAAAAACGTACTGCACTTATTCATCACAACGACAGGCGGCGTCGGCGAGTTATCAAACTTTATTTTAGGCGTAGCCTTTGTGCTTCCGGCAGGACTCATTTACAAACACAAAAAGAACCGCAAATCTGCACTGATCGGCTCTCTGGCCGGTGCGGCATTCATGGGAATCTTTAGTATTATTTCAAATTACTTTCTCGTATATCCGGTATATTACAACTTTATGCCGGAGGAAGTGATTTTGGCAGCTTATCAGGCAATTCTTCCATCTGTAAAAAATATTTTACAGTGTCTGATCTGCTTTAACATGCCATTTACTATTATCAAGGGAATGTTTTCCGTTGTGATCACGTTCCTTACTTACAAACATATCTCCCCGATTTTAAAAGGAAGCCAGAACCGCTAAGCGTGAAAAAAAGCTGCTGGAATAGGCGGGCAAACAGTAACTAAAAAAATTTGGAAAAGACGTATTTTATATGCGTCTTTTCTTTTTTTGCAAAAAATGATATACTTTTTTTGTTAAAGAACAGGAGGCCAAATCCTCTCCTCGCTATAGAGCTCGGATTTTGCTTCGCAAAACAAGGAGGCTAAATCCTCTGCTCCTGCATGGGCAGTCGCATTTTGCTTCGCAAAACA
>OCAA01001391.1_pt1 | contig 12629 bp, 8 predicted proteins | sample 1538241 | NCBI WGS metagenome assembly OCAA01 (sample SAMEA2580241, study PRJEB22360) | human gut metagenome | biome: human gut; feature: human-associated habitat; material: faeces | place: Denmark | collected 2008/2010
ACTTATTGTTGTCTTATCATCGGTAGATTTATTGGAACCATCTGAGTTTCCAGTAGAACAAGACATTAATAAAACTGCACAAAGTGATAAACATATCAGTATCTTTCTCTTCATATCAATATCACTCCTTTATTTTTTCATTTAATATTCTCATGCAAATCATTTATCTTCATCATCGGATAATTTATCGACTCTTCCATTTGTAGTGGCCATCAAATCATCAACAAGCTCTGATAAATGTGATAAGTTATTAATCATATGATCAGTATATGCTTCTATACTTCCATGGCTTTTAATGGCATCCCTTGCAATTTGTTTTTCTTTCTTCTTAAACTACTTTATCATATTATCGAAAGCTTTTTCGCTCTTCCAGTACTTAATTACTTCCTCTGGATGCTCTAACTTAAACCTTTCTAAGGCATCAAAATATCTGCTTAAATCTAAATTTTGTCCCCTACACTGTCTCTCCTTCCATACTAATAAAATACTATTTAAAACTACTTTATATTACTTCCTCCAAAAAATTTTTTATCAATCCATCTACTAATTTGAAATTAAAAAGAAACTTTCCCCTAAAGAAAGTTTCCTCCTTCATTTTTAATTTTTCATTTTTCATTAGTTAAGTACATCCCATGTTAAAGTTAATCAAATAAATTACAAGTACCATATTATGAATCTTATTGATTTAAATACATCTTATGTTAATGTTAATCTTAGGAGATGTAAAATTTATATGGCCACTAAAATCATTTAAATACATCTTATGTTAATGTTAATCTTTTTTGTATCTTGCTTAGCATTTCAGATATTCTTATTTAAATACATCTTATGTTAATGTTAATCAAGTGTAATCATAATCAAGTATATCTGGGAAAAGAATTTAAATACATCTTATGTTAATGTTAATCGTTATAGAGAAAAGTATCATATTTCAAATGTACTATTTAAATACATCTTATGTTAATGTTAATCCCTAAAGTAGATTTAGAAGGCAATGTTAATAGTAATTTAAATACATCTCATGTTAATGTTAATCACTTTAGTTGTATAGATTAATACTTCTACCATGTTATTTAAATACATCTCATGTTAATGTTAATCTTTAATTGAAGTTATAAGAACAGTAGGAGTAGAGCAATTTAAATACATCTCATGTTAATGTTAATCGGTAATGCAGTATTAAGTTTTGATGTTGCAGTAAAATTTAAATACATCTCATGTTAATGTTAATCAAACGAGGCTAAAGCTGGTTTAAGCATGTTTAGAGATTTAAATACATCTCATGTTAATGTTAATCATATTTTATAAAAAGGGGAATGAATATGTGGAAAAAATTTAAATACATCTCATGTTAATGTTAATCGTATATAGAACTTCAAGTGTTAGAAGAAGAATGCGCATTTAAATACATCTCATGTTAATGTTAATCGTAAAACAGTTAATAAGAACTAAAGACTATTTTATATTTAAATACATCTCATGTTAATGTTAATCATTGGAAGAAAAAAATAGTCTTGTATGGTTCGCTTAATTTAAATACATCTCATGTTAATGTTAATCTACATAAATATAAATTTAAAAGGAGTATTTTTATAATTTAAATACATCTCATGTTAATGTTAATCATTCTATTTTTAATTCATATCCAAGTGACTTAGCTAATTTAAATACATCTCATGTTAATGTTAATCAGAAGTTGTTACATATTTTAAGAAATCTCCAGTTGTATTTAAATACATCTCATGTTAATGTTAATCCATTGATTTTAAGCCATTCTTATATTTCTATTATACTCTTCAGCTCTCATTCTATCAAGCTTCTCTAACTTTGTTACCAAGTGAATTATAAAAATTCATAATAATTATTAAACAGCCCTAAAAGCCTGTATTTTCAATCCTTCTAAAGCTTTTTATTAATGAATACCCTGGTAAAAAAATATAAAAAAGAAACTTCTCCTTAAAGAAAGTTTCCTCCTTCATTTTTCATTCTTAATTCTTTATTCTTCATTAACTAAGTACATCTCATGTTAAAGTTAATCCTACGGCAGGAGATTGTTATTATCCACCATTCCATCCATTTAAATACATCTCATGTTAAAGTTAATCGCAAATGGAAATGCTGCATTATATCAAGCACAGCCATTTAAATACATCTCATGTTAAAGTTAATCAAAAGAGCCTTATTTGGCTCTATAAAAATTATCTAAATTTAAATACATCTCATGTTAAAGTTAATCGAAGGTGAACTAAAGAATATTGGAATAGTAAAATCTATTTAAATACATCTCATGTTAAAGTTAATCACAATATAATCTTTATAAATGCAGAAGATACTGCTATTTAAATACATCTCATGTTAAAGTTAATCGGTGGTAGTAAACCTAAAGCGTTAAATAAAGCAATATTTAAATACATCTCATGTTAAAGTTAATCGTTGCAAAGTTACGATTATTATCATAAGATGTATAAATTTAAATACATCTCATGTTAAAGTTAATCTGGGGTTGATGTAACTTCTTCAACAAATTGGTCATCATTTAAATACATCTCATGTTAAAGTTAATCGGAATAGGCTATCATAAATATGCACAACAATTTTAATTTAAATACATCTCATGTTAAAGTTAATCTATGCTATAGTTGCTTATATAAATGGAACAACATAATTTAAATACATCTCATGTTAAAGTTAATCTGTTAATGTGCTATCGTAAACTACTGTGTATTTAATATTTAAATACATCTCATGTTAAAGTTAATCTATGCAATAGAAAAACAAAACTTTATTCCAAGTGAATTTAAATACATCTCATGTTAAAGTTAATCTCAATTCCAGCTGTTACTTTTACATCAAATAAACCTATTTAAATACATCTCATGTTAAAGTTAATCTTATATAAACCTTGTACGGATAAACAACCACGACCATTTAAATACATCTCATGTTAAAGTTAATCCGGTATCTGCAGCTAAAAAATCATCATTTTCTAATGATTTAAATACATCTCATGTTAAAGTTAATCGCATCATTTGGAGCATCTGCATATAACAGGAATGTTATTTAAATACATCTCATGTTAAAGTTAATCCGGATTATTTAGAGCAACTGCACAAATAGACGGTACATTTAAATACATCTCATGTTAAAGTTAATCGTAAGACCTATGCCTAAGAAGGAATATGTAATAAAATTTAAATACATCTCATGTTAAAGTTAATCTCAGAAGAAGTAAAGCTAGAAGCAGTAAAACAAAATATTTAAATACATCTCATGTTAAAGTTAATCTACTATGCTCCCCATCTTTTATTCTCATTTCTTATATTTAAATACATCTCATGTTAAAGTTAATCTTAATGGTTCTACCTACTGGCAATAACTCTCCCTCATTTAAATACATCTCATGTTAAAGTTAATCGATATTATTCCTGCTTAATTAACGATTTTTCCATATGATTTAAATACATCTCATGTTAAAGTTAATCTATGTGTCAAAATTATGATGGCAAAGTTTATAGGATATTTAAATACATCTCATGTTAAAGTTAATCCATTGATTTTAAGCCATTTCTATATTTTAATTATACCTCTCAAGGCCGATTATATCAACTTTTCTTAACTTTTTTACCAAGTGAATTATAAAAATTCATAATAATTATTAAACAACCCTAAAAGCGTGCATTTTCAAAGCTTCTAAGTTTTTTTATTAATTAATAGCCTGGTAAAAACAAAGAAATCTAGATTACTCTAGATTCCAAAACTATATTATTAAATCTTCACCATTGTCATTTACTTTTACACCAATTACCTCTTCCCCATAGACATTGCTACTCATTAATTTTATTATACAAACAAAATCTTCATCTTCATCAATTACTTTTTTTATATCTTTTCGTAATAATATTAATTTTGAAGGTGTTATTTCCCCTCTAAATACTGATTTTTGATAATGTGATAGATATTTTTTACATACTTTAAACACTTTATTTACACGTTTTTCATTAACATCATAAAAAACAAAAGCATAATTATAATTAATATTTTTACTCATAACTACTTACCAGTCTTCATATTAAATGGGCTAAAATCTTTATCTTCTAAAATAAATTTTATTAACTTATAGCAATCGAGTTTAATTGCTGTTCTATATGAAACCTTTCTCTTTAGCGTTGGATGAATAAATACGCTTTCTAACCTTTCTTCAAAAGCTGAAATAAATATATTTCTCCCTTCTTCATTTAATAAACAATAATTTACTTTTTTATCAAAGTGTTTAGAAACTGTAATTTTTTTATTATTTACTAAATCAAAAATTGTCTTATATACAATTACAGGCTTGAAAGCTTCACTAATATCTAAACTTAGTGAAAATCTACCTTCTGATGGTTCATGTAAAAAACTTATTCTTTGATCAAGATGTGTTCTGTAAATTGCAGATATTGTCTTGGTATAAAGTAATGTATTGCCAAAAGAAATCATTGCATTTATAGGATTATCTGGTGGCCTTCTTACACTTTTATTCATAATAAAATCTTCAGGAAGAAAATATTTAAAATTACTATAAAACTTTTGCCAAACTTCTCCCTCTATTGCCATAACTTCTTTTATGTTATTAGCATTATCAATTTTCAATGTAAATTCTTTTCTAATCCAATCAATTGTACCTTTAACATCTTTTTTATTATGCTTATAATAATGGTATAATACCTCTTCAATATTTTCACCTATTGCTTTTACTATAGCCTTAGCTACAACTAATCTAGATGAATTATATTTTTCTACTTGCTTTATTAGTAATCTTCCACTATTATATTGATTCTTTGGATAAAATGTTCCATTATATCCTTCATAATAATTAAAAAAATGTACTACTATATTATTACGAGATAAAAAATCTAAAAGTTTTGTATTAATACTAATTTCATTTAAGCAATAAATTTCTTTTGTATTTTCAACTGGAATATATACATTTTTCCCTTCTTTTCTAAAGCATAATGAATTATCTTTTCTTGTTAATTCTCCCATTGACATTATATATCTTGTACTTCCCATAGAATCTCTCCTTTAATCAATTCCATCCCCACATATTTATATATAACAATATTCATAATAAGCACATTTCTTACAAGTAGGCTTATTAATAACTTCTGGTAAAGAGTCTGATTGAACAAGCTTTTCTATTTCATTTATATATTTATTAATCTGACTCTCCAAATCATCATTCAATTCATAATAAATTACTTTTTTATTACTCTTATTTTTTTCAATACACTCTAATCTTCCTTTTCTAATTATTCCTTTATTTTTTAATGCCATTAAATAATAAAGGAGTTGCCATTTACTTGCTTCAAGATCAGCGTCTGATTTTTTTACCTCAGTAATATATTCAGATGTAAGTCTATCGATTTTAATATTATCAATTTCTATTTCTGTATATTTTGATTTTTCACTAAGCTCTTCATGAATTGCTTTACCTATCTTTACAACTTCACTATTATCCTCAAGATTTAATCTATTGGCACATAAATAACATTGCCTTTTGCAATGAATATAATAATTTATTATAGTTCCATTTACTTTCATAAACTTCCTTCTTTCACTATATGTTTATAAATAGTTCTCCTTCATGTTCAAGTTTTTCTTTATTTAATTTATTGTTATTAAAATAGTTGTCACCATTTCTTATGAAATATAACTCACCTATTTTATCGTCATACACTAAATTTTCATTTCTCTTTATTTCATATATAAAATAATTCATCAAACTTCTTACCTCTGACAGTTTAACTTGTTTTTCTGAATAATCCATTGTTCCATTCATTAATAGCTTCTTATATTTCTGCCAAATATCTTCTCCTATTAATAAACTATTTTTTCCTTCTTTCTTTACATGAATATTTCTAGATAAAAACACTGACATGCTCCATTTATCATCATCAATAAGTTTCATACGTTCTTTAATAATATTAAAGTTTAATTTTGATACATTCTTAAAAAACTCCCTCAAATTACTATCACTGAATGATTCGTTATAAATATTCTTAATCATTTCTAATACAGGCTTATAATAATTAGCAAAGTCCTTTTTAGCTAATATTTCTCTCATATCTTCATTAATCAATGTCAAACTTGAGTTCACTCTTACATCATTCCTATATATTGATTTTTCTTCATCAATATTAAAAAAATATACGATTCCTTGTTTTTTACACGATCTATTAATCCGCCCCATAAATTGTTCATCATTATCAACCATTGAAATATCTTTAAATCCAATATCCATGTCTATATCTATACCAGCTTCCACAACCTGAGTTGCTACTAATAAAATATTTTTTTCACTTCTTGTCTTTTCTAATATTCTTTCACGTTCATCTAAATTATCATCACCAGTCATAAGCTGAACATTAAATTTACCTTTACAATCTTTTATCATGTTATAAAACTTATATGCACTATCCTTCTTAATAAATTCCATTAATACTTTTTTATTGCTAAAATCATTTGATAATAAAAACTTTGCTAATTCCTCTAAAGTATTAACTTTATTAAGCAAATCATAGTGTATTACTACACGATCTTTAAAAATTGGATTTGAAAAATATTTTTCTCTATCTTTTATTAACTTAACAGTGTTTCCTCCACCATTACTCAATAAATCTAAATCTGGCAAAGTGGCTGACATAATAATTATTTTTATATTTAATATTTTGGCAAAACATTTTAAAAATGTAATTATTTCTGACCAAATAGTATTTTTATAGCTCTGAATTTCATCTAAAATTAATATACTATTAGCTAATTGGTAGAATGCTAGTATAGATTCTTTTGAATTATTAAACATGGTATCAAATATACTTACGTGAGTAGTGAGAATTATGGGGTAATTTAGAAACTGCCTATTAAGAAATGCTTTATTATAATATTCCGTATATTCTTCATTTTTATCTTTAATCATTTCTACAAAATCCATCTTTATTGGATATATTGAATTTATTACTGCTATTTTATTAAAAATCTCTTCATGACCATCAAATACTTCCTTTAATGACTTTAAGTTTTGCTCAACTAATGTATTATAAGGGTATATATAAAATATCTTATTTAGATCTATATTATCTTTAAATGCTTTAAAACTTAAATTCATTGCCACATTACTTTTTCCACTGCCTGTAGGTGCTTCTAAGAAAAAAATATTTTCATGCTTATTTAAATCGAATTCCTTTTCTGCATCTAGGAACATTTCGTTTCTTAGAGTATTCATATCATTTACTTTTTTAAAGTCATTATATTTTCCATAAAAAATTTTTTCATACTCTCTAATACCAACATTTATCTTAGTTTTCTTATATATATCATAAAATTCATCTATATTTAGTATTTCTCCAAAATCGGTAAATTTTATATTATTCATAAATTCATTTGTTGCATAAAAATCACTAGCAACTAAAATTGAAAATATAAATCTACTGTAGGTATATAAGTATATTCCTTGGTTTTCATTTAAGCTATTAATATAATTTTTTAACAGTCTAACTTGTTTCTGTATATTTCTCTCATTTAAATACAACTTTTTTTCATATAGAAGTCTTTCAGTGTTGAAAATTTGTAATACTTTATATCCATTACCATCTTCATAACATAAATCTTCAAGATAAGAGTAAAACTCATTTAAATCACCATGATGTTTAGAAATTATATAGCTGTTTATAAATATACAAGACCTTAGAAAAAACTTCTCATCTTTTTCAATTTCTTTAATCTTTTCTAGAAAATAATCTAAATATAATATAGCTGATATTATGGAATGTCTTGTTCCTAACTTATTAAAATTTCTTATATTCATTTTTAAATCATTATTCATATTTTTATGTTGAAAATTAGGATTAATCTTTCCAATATCATGAAATGTAATTACATTAATCACAATTTCATTTAATAGTACCTCAGCTTTAAGACTTAACTTTTCAAAAAATACTTCTTTAAAATTTCTAAATACTTTTTCCAGACTCTTTGTTCTTACCATTTTTTCAAAATATTTAATACATAAGACTGTATGATCATTTAATGTTTCTTTCTTAATCTCTTTTGTTATTTTATCTTCCTTCAAATGAGCAAAAAACTGAAACTGTTTATTTAAATACTCATTTACATCTACTACATATTTATTAATAGGTTTCATAAATATACTCCTATATAATTATTCAAAAAGAGGGATCCCCTCCTTTTAATTAATAAAAAACAATATTTTCTTTACCAACTTTGTATATTGTCTGATTACTTATATTTGCTACATTCATATTAGTACATATAAAGCTCTCTAATTCATACATATTAGTTTGCTTATTTATTCTAATAGGAAGCTTTTCTTCATATTTATATAATTCTTCATATTCAACTTCTTCCTCATCATCCTCTTCTTCCATTAAAACTGAAAAATCCTTTTTCATAAATAAACCACTAATTTTTTTTGTGTCATAAAGTTTCTCTATTTGATTTTCTTCAAACATTTCAGAATCAACAATATCTGCAAAATGATCATTCTTTCCTAAATATGGAATATATACTGCTTTTTTATTAAGAATATAATCAGCTATAACTTTTGCCTGTTTATTATCAATAATTATATAAATATCCCATTTAGGATTTTCTAACCACTGCTCCTTTACTATAAGATTTCCTCCTTGTTCTTTTGAAGCATACCCTACTGAATTATTAAATGTCTGTATCTTTTTAGGAAAATTACCATATTCACTTTTTGGAACAATTGCCACCTTTAAATTAATTAATTTATCATAAAATTCAGGAAAATCATTTTCTGATACATTTTTTAACTCTTTTTTGTTAATCATATAATTAAGTTTATTTTTATTATAACCACAATATCCTAAAATAGCTCCTAATATGCCAATTAAAGCTATTTTATGGATATTTCCATAAGTGAGATATAAATACGTATTAACATCTGGTTTCTTAAAAAATGCATTACTACCTTTAATAGTGAATTTTAATATCTCCATATTTACACCTCTTTTTGTGTAAATATGTTATATTTTTTTACCCCTTCAATCTCACATTTAATTTCTGTTGTATATGGATTATAGTATATCTCTATATTTTTAACATTTTCTTTTACAGAATTAATTAAATTTGAGCAGTTTACTTCTATAATATTTTTTTCTCCTTCTTCTTTAACAAATCTTATATATTCAGCAAGATTCGGAAGATATAATTCACTTTCTGTTTCTACAAATAATGCAAACTCATTTTCACATCCTGCTTTTGAGTTTGTAGCAAATGCTGTGGCAGAAACTAACACAGTCTTTTTAAAATTCTCATAATCCTCTTCAGTATATCCCTCTGTAACACCTAATTCTTGAAATTCCTTATAAGCTAAAGGATTTATTACAAATGGATAAAAATAATGTGCTTCATTACTTACTATTTTTGTTCCTAATGTTGAATTCTTTGCTTCTTCAGAATCTTCTTTTGCTGAATCTTTACTAGAATCTCTAAATGGTGATAATATTTGCTGTTCTTCTGGATAGCTATCTTTATATTTATTAAATCCTTGACCTATTTGTACTGCTCCTGTTATGGATATATTATTTCCTTCTTCGGCAAATGTTGCTCCAAAATTCTTTACATCCACTGCTTTAAAAAGATTGCATAACACTTCTTTTGTATCCTTACATTTCTTTAAATCCTCTATTTGAAAAATATATTCATATCTCTCTTTTAATGATCTAGGTACAAGTACAACTTCTTTCTTTTTTGTTTCACTAAACTTCATTGACTTTATATAAAGAACTTTCTTTCCTTGATTTTCCCACATTTTCTTCATGGGATATTTTAGTGCCTTATCACTTCCAAAAGTTTCACCATCAGATGTTGTCTTTGGATATCCTGTAAAATCAGCGTTCCAATTTGCCATTTTTGATAAAATCCCTATAACTCCATATACCCTCTTATCCATTAATCTCTTCCTCCTTCTTATCACTTTCATAAATTAAATTATTATTAAGATATCCTGCAATTATCATGTCTTGATTAACTTTTGTATCTGCTTCATAACCAAGTATCATTGCATAAAGATTTTTAAATCTTCTTCCGTTCATATCTATATCATAATTATACTTCTTATAAAAATTCCGTAACTTTTCTTTAATTACCTTGTTATCTTTAGCGTTAATAAATGGATTAGCCAATGAATGTGGCTTTTTTTTCCCTTTATTTTTAGATAAAAGATAGCTTACTATCTGGCCTACTCCAAAATAATACTCATCATCACTATCAAACTTCCCAGTAACTTCATTATTTATCTTTAATCTTAAGTTTTTTTTCAATGCTATAATCTTGTCTGCCATATTATCCTCTCCTTTATAATACTCTTTAAATGACCACCTTAAATTAAATTGATGACAAGCTCTAATTATTCCACCATCCAATAATGTACCTTTTAATATATTAAATATAGCTTTATCTAATACAGCATATATCCCACTTTCTTCCCCTTTATATATCCAGTTAAATATAATATCTCGTGTTTGAAGAAGATTTCCTTTTAAATAGCTCTCATTAATTTTAATGTCCTTTGCCTCAGCAAAAAAATTACTTTTCAAAAGTTTTCTAAAAACCACGTCATTAATTAAATTTTGAATTTCTTTTAAATTATAATAATTATCATAAATATCTGATTGTATATTTTTAGAATTAAGATCTAAATCTAAGATATTCTTATATTTAAAAGGTTTTCTTAAGGTATATCTATACTTAGTAATAACATCATAATCATGTATTTCTACTTCTTTACCTTTTTGAACTCTTATAAATACTCCTTGAAAATCTCTATCAATACTTTCACCATTAGGTAAGGCTGTAATCTTATCATCAATATATATATTGACTTTGCCTACTGAAGCCATATTCATAAGATACTCAAAAAATTTCCTTTGAATTAAAACTTCCTTATTATCAATTAAATATGAAACAGTACTCTTTCTAGTCTTATTTTCTAAATAAGGTTTCTTAGCATTTAGCCCCATATTATCATTAGGTAGTCCATATATCTTATCTCCAACATTAATATTAAAATCATTTTTATTATAAATATTAGGGATAAGGTACCTCTTATTTTCCTTCAAGTATTCTTCAATGGGATAATCAAAAAATATCTTCAAATAATCTTTTCCTGAAATATCAATATTTAAATTAAATATATTTTCTTTAATCCACTCTTGAATCTTTTCCACTCTTTCAATATTAGGTTTTCCCATTTCTTTTTCGACAGCTTCATATAAGGTTTTTGCCTTTCCGCTGCTATACTTTTTATATGGATTTTTCAATATTTCATAATATTCATCTATAATTTTATTATTTAGTTTATTACTAGTTAAACTATCTTTTTTTATAAAAAATGAATAAAAATTATTACTATGAATTATTTTACTTTTATCAATAGGTTTATTCATATCTATTATCTTACTATTATAATCCATGCTACATATATCAAAGTAATACATATTACTTTTACCTGACAATTCTTTATTTTTCTTATTGTATTTTATATCTACACATTCTTTTATTTTAAATGTATTATCGCTTGGTTCAATTATTACATAAGTTCCATCTACAGGAGTATAGCTATCAATTATTAATTTATCTCCATATTCCTTATAAATCTTTTCAAATATTGGAATAATATCTTTTAACATCCATACACCTCCCTTACAGCCATCTATAATTTACAAACCCATATCCTCGTGCATTCATTTCCAAAACTCCTGTTCCTAAAGACATATAGGCTATTTCTTGTGCAAGAGCTTCCTGTGATATATTAAGGGATATTTTATCGCCTAAAAGCGTTACATTTTTATAGTTACTTGGAATAGGCTTTTTATTCTTAAATGAAATACTATCATATAACTGAAAATCCTCCTTAATTTTACTATTCATAAAATAGTTATATTTTTTTATTAAATTTTCTATAATTCTTTTTTCATATTCCTGCAATGAAAGATTTCCTTTCCAATAACCATTTTTATCTTTCATAATTGCTGGTGTTATTGAATAAATTTTTTCAATAATCTTTTTGGGAATAATCCTTATTTCACACGTAAGCCCTTTAATAGTTTTGCTATATCCATTAACTAATTTATTAACAAAAAAATCAGCTAAATCTTTATTAATAGTTCTTAAAGTTATTGTATATATATTACTAGAACTATAAACTTTATTTTTTTCTACAGGATATAAACCATCAAAACAATAATTCTTAAATTCATTTCTTTCATGAAATTTTTTCAGTTCTGCATTTTTACCTAATGCTCCATCAATAAAACTGCTTATTTCACTTTGAATATTTTCAAACATAATATCTTGCAATAAATATACTTTTAACTTTATTTCAAACACTTTCATATTATCACCTCCCAAAACTATTTTACCATTATTTTACATAATAATGATGACATCTCATGTTGATTTTAATGATTTTAATTTATAAACAATATAAATTAAAAATAATTTTAAATACATTAACTATTAAATTTAATCATTATTATTAATTTATTTTGTTATAATAGCCATACAAATTTTTCTTATACATATAAAACAAAAAAATCCCAATTATT
>OCAA01001393.1_pt1 | contig 12618 bp, 8 predicted proteins | sample 1538241 | NCBI WGS metagenome assembly OCAA01 (sample SAMEA2580241, study PRJEB22360) | human gut metagenome | biome: human gut; feature: human-associated habitat; material: faeces | place: Denmark | collected 2008/2010
AGGGCCGGTTGTCGCTTTTTCAGCAGTAGGTCTTCACGTCGTCGAGCGTGATGCGCTCTTCGCTGAGGATGATGAGCCGCTCTATGACGTTGCGCAGTTCGCGGATGTTGCCGCTCCACCGCATCGCCTGCAGTTCGCGCAGGGCGTTGCTCTCGATGCGTTTGGGCGGGATGCCGTATTCGGCGCAGATCGTGCGGATGAAATGGTCGGCCAGCAGCGGGACGTCCTGCGCGTGGTCGCGCAGCGCCGGAACGCGCACCACGATCACGCCGATACGGTGGTAGAGGTCTTCGCGGAAGTTGCCCTTCGTGATCTCGTCGCGCAGGTTCTTGTTCGTGGCGGCGATCACCCGCACGTCCACGTCGATGTCCTTGTCGCTGCCCACGCGGCAGATCTTGTTCTCCTGCAGCGCGCGCAGCACCTTGGCCTGCGCCGCCAGCGACATGTCGCCGATCTCGTCCATGAAGAGCGTGCCGCCGTCGGCCTGCTCGAATTTGCCTTTGCGCTGTTTGATCGCCGAGGTGAAGGCACCCTTCTCGTGTCCGAAGAGTTCGCTTTCGATCAGCTCCGAGGGGATGGCCGCGCAGTTCACCTCGACGAACGGCGCCGCGGCGCGCGAGCTTTTGGCGTGCAGCCAGCGGGCGACAAGCTCTTTGCCGGTGCCGTTTTCGCCCGTGATCAGTACGCGCGCCTCGCACGGCGCCACCTTGTCGATCAGCTGGCGTACGTGTTCCATCTGCGGCGAGGTGCCGATGATTTGTTCCGTATGCATATTGCGCGAACGGCGCGAGCGGCGTGCGGGAGCGGCCGCGGGTGCGCAGGCGGGTGCGGGCGCCGGGTTGTCGATGGTGCGGTGTATGGACTGCAGCAGGCGGTTCATGTCGATGGGCTTGGTGAGGTAATCCTGCGCACCGTTGCGTACGGCTTCGACCGCCGAGTCGATCGACGCTTCCGCCGAAAGAACGATGAACGGGATTCCGGCGTCGGGAATCTTGCAGCCCCGGTCCGAAAGGATGACGTCGAACGGTATTTTCTCGCACATCGTCGATGCAGCCTCCTCATCTTCGGCGGCTTCGGTCGAGAAGCCTTCGAATTCGAGACGCTCGCGGAGCGTGTTTCGCATACTTTTTGATTGGTCCAGAATTAAAACCTTTGCCATAGCTTGTTTTTACTGAAATTTTACCTACTTTTGTCCCAAAGTTATGACTTTCTGCGGTGCAAAACCAATCTTGAGGGGCCTTGCCGAACAGGGCGGAGAGTCGGATAAAACGTCTTGAATCGGTCCATCGCGACAACCCCGCCGGACGCTCCGGCGGCCGTTTTGCAACAGTGCCGAGGACCACAATTACAATATGAAAAAGAATTACAATTACACACGACGCAAGTTGTACCTGCCCGAATACGGACGGCATATTCAGGAGATGATCGACTCGCTGCAGCTGATCGAGGACCGCCGCGAGCGCAACCGTCAGGCCCGTGCCGTGATCGCCGTGATGGGCAATCTCAACCCGCTGCTGCGCGATACCGCCGATTTCACCCATAAGCTGTGGGACCACCTCTTTATCATGTCTGATTTTCAGCTCGATGTGGATTCCCCCTATCCGCAGCCGACCCGTCAGGAACTGACTATCACGCCGCGTCGCATGGCCTATTCGCAGGGACGCATCTCCTTCAAGCACTACGGCAAATACGTCGAGCGGATGATCCGGAGTCTTGCCGGCGACAAGGACCGCAGGGAGGTGTCGCGCACGGTGGACAATCTGGCCCGGTACATGCGCTCGAAGAGCTACGAATACAATCAGGAGCATCCCAACAACGAAGTGATCGTTAAAGACATCAAACGCATGTCCGGGGGTGCTATTGAAATAGATGAAGTTGCTTTAAACAATCTCCGAAGCGACTATAAACAGCACTTTACGGCACGTCCCCAGAAAGGTCCCCAGCAGCGCAATCAGCAGCGTCAGCAGAAAAACCGCAATCAGCAGCACAACCGCAATTTTTCGAAAAACAACGGTCCGCACCGCAATTCGTCGAAATAAGAGGTGCGTATTTTCGGAAATTTGCTATATTTGTGAGCATTTTACTGCAGAAACGTGAGATTAATGAACAAACAAACGCTTTTCGTCTCCCTGACCGCGGCCGTCTTGTTGTGTGCCTGCCAGTCGTCGAAGGTGAAGATTTCAGGCCGCATCGTCGGCAACGACGCCAAAAATGTTTACTTGGAGCAGGTGTCTCCCCTGTCGCAGTCGGTCATCGACTCGGCCGTGCTCGACAAGGAGGGTAATTACCGTTTCGAGCTGAAGGGCGTGACCCGGACGCCTTCGCTTTACAATATAATTTACAACGGCGAACGTATTCCGCTCTTTCTGGCGGGCGGCGACCGCTTGTCCGTGAATTCCGTGGGCAGTTTCATCCGCAACTATACGGTCGAAGGGTCGAAGGAGACCGAGCTGCTGCGGCAGTTCTATCAGGCTTTCGTCGGCGGCGCCCAGCGGCTCGACAACATCGCCGGCCAGTTCGCCCGGACGAACCTCTCCGAGGAGGAGCCCACGTAATCTCGGAAGGAGTATACCGACGAATACTACCGCATCCGCCGCGAACAGCTGCGCTTCATCATCGAAAACAAGTCTTCGCTGGCGGCGGTTTATGCCCTGTACCAGCGGTTGCCGGGCGACACCTATCTGTTCAACGGTGACAGCGACGTGGTTTATTACCGCACGGTGGCTGAAGCGCTCGAACAATCCTATCCCGATTCGCCTTACCTGCAGTCGCTGCTGGCCGAGATTACGCGCATGGACGCCCGCATCAGCCTGACGTCGCGCATCTCCGAAGCGGGGTATCCCGATCTGGAACTCTCGGACATTTACGGCAAGAAGGTGCGGCTCTCGTCGCTGACGGGCAAGGTCGTGCTGCTGGACTTCTGGTCGGCCGAACTGGGCAACAGCAATACGCTCAATGCCGAGCTGAAGGAGGTCTACAAGAAATACGCCGACGCTCCGACGCCGTTCGAGGTCTATCAGGTGGCCGTCGATTCGTCGAAACCCCTTTGGATCACCGCCGTGCAGGAGCAGCAGCTGCCTTGGATCTCGGTGAGCGATCTGCGCGGTCAGGCTTCGACGGCGCCCCGGCTCTACAACGTGCAGAAACTTCCGGCCAATTTCCTGATCGACCGGGAGGGCACGATCGTGGCCAAGGATATTTACGGCAAGAGTCTTGAGCGGAAGCTCGACGAACTGACGAAATAGGGCGTGTCCGAATCCCGGATGCTTTCCGGCTGCGCTCGGACAAACCTCGGAAAATGCGGCGTTTTGCCGTGCGAGTCCCCGGCAACGGGGATTCGGTCAATTGTTTAGAACGATTTATGAACCATTATTTCGCATCCGACATCCATCTGGGCGCAGGCGGCGAGGCGTTCGCCGGGGAAACCGAACGCCGTTTCGTGGCTTGGCTCGACGATGCGGCGAAGGATGCGGAGTCGATATTTCTGGTCGGCGACCTTTTCGACTTCTGGTTCGAATACCGCGAGGTCGTGCCGAAGGGCTTCGTGCGGACGCTGGGCAAGCTGGCCGAGCTGACCGACCGGGGCGTGCGGGTCGTCTTTTTTACCGGAAACCATGATATGTGGGTCGGCGACTACCTCGCCCGCGAATGCGGCGTCGAAGTCTACACTTCGCCGCAGCGGTTCTGCCTGAACGGCAAACATCTCTTTATCGCCCACGGCGACAACATGAAGATCGACGGACAGCCGGTGCTCAAACTGCTCAACACCGTATTCCGTTCGCGGACGCTGCGCTGGCTCTTTTCGTGGCTGCTGCATCCCGACTGGGCGATGCGTTTCGGCCATTGGTGGAGCGGCAAGTCGCGCAAGTCGCACGCCGCCGACACCCTCGACGTCTCGCTTACCGAGCCGCTGATCCAATACGCCCGCGAATATGCCGCCATGCACGATGTCGATCATTTCGTTTTCGGGCATATGCACTTCCCGCGCGACTTCCGCGAAGGGAATCTGCATGTGATAAACCTCGGCTGCTGGGAACAGTATCCCTCTTATGCCGTTTTGGACGCGTCGGGCGAACTGACGCTGAGAAGGCTCGAAGCGTTCCGTTAGTGCGGGGGCGCGGGGCGGCCCGCTGCTCCGCGCGGAAGAAATGTCTATTTGAGCGGAAAAAATGTCTATTAAAGAAGAACGATGAAACAATACCTCGATCTGCTGCGCAGGATCAAGACCGAAGGCGTCGTGCGCGGCGACCGTACCGGCACCGGTACCAAAGGCGTCTTCGGACATCAGATGCGCTTCGATCTGGCGGAGGGCTTTCCCCTGCTGACGACCAAAAAAGTATTTCTGAAGGGCGTGATCCACGAACTGCTCTGGTTCTTGGCCGGCGATACCAATATAAAATACCTCGTGGACAACGGGGTGCATATCTGGGATAACGATGCATTCCGCTATTACAACGAGCTTTGCGTGCGCCACGGCGTGTTGCCTGTCGACCGCGACACGTTTCTGCGGGCGGCGCAGGAGGGAGTCGAATCGCCGGTCGAAGGGTATAAATTCGGCGATCTGAACCACGTTTACGGCTATCAGTGGCGCAGCTGGCCCAAGCCCGACGGCACCGTCGTCGATCAGATCGCGCAGGCGGTCGGGCTTATCAGGAGCAATCCCGAATCGCGGCGCATTCTCGTCTCCGCATGGAACGTCGCCGAGGTGGAGGATATGGCCCTGCCGCCGTGCCATGTGCTGTTCCAGTTCTACGTGGCCGAAGGAAAACTCTCGTGCCAGCTTTACCAGCGCAGTGCCGATACGTTTCTGGGCGTGCCGTTCAATATCGCCTCCTATGCCCTGCTGACGTTGATGACGGCGCAGGTCTGCGGCCTGCAGCCCGGCGAATTCGTCCATACGCTCGGCGACACGCACCTCTATCTGAACCATCTGGAGCAGGTGGACGAGCAGCTTGCGCGCGAACCCCGTCCGCTGCCCGTAATGCGGCTCAATCCTTCCGTGAAGTCGCTCTTCGACTTCCGCTACGGGGATTTCACGCTCGAAGGCTACGATCCGTGGCCGGCGATCAAGGCACCGATGTCGTTCTGAATCGTTTCGCTCCCGGCAGGGGCGGCGAATCACTTTCGCGCTGATCCGCCGGAACCGAAAAACAACAGGCGTCCCCTTTGCAGGGACGCCTGTTTTCGCTGACTGTTTCGCTGACCGTTATTTCCGGACGATGCTGATTTTCCCCGGCTTCTTGTAGCGGTTGTTTTTGATGACGACCTGCTGCGAGCTGCGGATGTCGATCGTCGGGAGGTCGTTGTAAGGCTTGTACTTCTCCGATAATTCGATGGTGTTGTCTCTGAAAATCAGTCCTCCGACGGATTTCGCCCGGAGCAGCTGCTCGTTGAAGGTCCGGAACAGATTGCCTTCGATGGTGATGTTGCGTTCGTAGGGATGGCCCGGAACCTCTTTTTTCTGGTGCGGGTTGATGAAGATCGTCGGGAAATCGGCGCCGCCGTATGTGCCGTCGAGAAACCTGTTGTTGCGGATCGTCACGTCGCGCACGGCTCCCGATTCGTACCAGTGGTCCATGTCCCCCTCGAACAGAATGGCGGACATCATGGACGAGAAGGTGTTGCCCTCGACGACGACTTTCCGGGGCGTGCTGACCAGAATGCTTCTCGCCCGGTTGTTGCGCACGACGTTGTTCCGGAAGATCAGTTCCGGGTACCACGACATGTTTTCCAGCCCGTCGCCGACCGTGAGTCGGCCTTCGACGGGAGCGGTGAACGTCAGCCGGATGTAATGGGCGTTGATGCGTTCCGATTTTTTCACCCGCAGGGTGTGTTTCGCAAGCAGGGTCTCCGCGTCCACGACGTCGATTTCGTCGCCCTTTCCGGCAAACTCATACCCGGCCTGCTGGGGGTGGTTGATGCGGGCGATGACCTGATCGGGCGCCGTGATGCCGGTCACGCGGACGTAGGAGCCGTGTACGTTGGTCGCATCGTCGAGCATGTTCTCGAAAACGCACTCTTCGATCAGGACGGTTCCCCGGCAGTTGCAGAAGTGGGTGGCGTCCGCCGTGGTCGTTATCATCCGGGGGCTTCCCTTCCGCAGGACCACCTGCAGCCTGCGGACGGTTACGTTGTCGGCCTTTTCGGCGATCAGCCCCATGCCGCCGCAGTGGTGGATGGTGACATCCTCGACCAGAACGCCGGACGACGCAGTCGCGTGGATGGCGGGCGAATGCCGGTTCTGGGTAAAGACGCCTTTGAACGTCAGGATCGTTCCGACGGGCGGCAGGGCGCGCACGAACCGGGTGTGGAGTTCATAGCGGCCGGGAGCCGTAACCCGTATGTCGAAGTTGTCCGGCTTGGGGATGTAGTAATCGTCGCTGCGGTAGGCGGTGGCCATGGTGCGGGGATCGAAAACGATGTTCTCGCCCGGAATACGCTCTTCCCAGCCTTCTGCCCGCATGATGAGCTTGCCGTTTTCGACCGCATGGCCGAACTCGTCCGGAATCTCGATCTCGACACGCTGCGTCTCCGCATCCGCGGTCGTCACCTTCGCCTCCAGCGTGAAGGGAACCTCCCAGTCTACGGTGAAATTGCGCAGCGTCACGCCGTGCGAATCCTCGATCAGAAACGGGATGATCCGGCCGTGGAAAATGAATTCCGAGCCGCCGCCGTCGATCTCGATGTTCCGCCGTCCCGTCAGCGGGAATGCGAAATGGCGGTATCCGTTGTCGTGGTTGGTGATGCAGTGGTATTTTCCGGCGGCGAATTCCGGCCGGAAATGGTAGGTGCCTTCGGGAAATACCAGTTTTACCGGCTTGTCTGCCGGGATGCTTTCGAGCAGGGTGTAGACGAACGGAGTCATGTCCTGCGTGTCGTACCTGCCTTTGTAGTCCGCGATATCGATTACTCCGGTTCGGGCGGATGCCGTACCGCAGACCATACTCACGAGGAGTATGACCGTTCCCAAGCGTGGTTTCATGCGCATGGCTATTTCTTTATGTTGTTCTTTTCCCAGACCGGCGCACCCGTGTCGGCGCCGTACCGTTCTCCGTGGCTGCGCGTCACCTCTTTTGAGTTTTCGACCTCGTTGTCCGACATTTTCAGTCCGTCCACCGACGTGACTGCGATTGCCGGGCAGGGGCAGCCGGTCACCTTGTTCTTCTGGACGGTGATGTTTATGAATGCGCCCGGTTCCGCGACCTTCGCGTCGCCCGTGATGTAGAAGAGCGACAGCGCTCCGGGAGGTATGCGCGGATTGCCGCGTTCGAACATGCACTCCTCGATCGTATTGCCGACGATCTGCACGTTCGAGGAGAAGCCGCCTCCCATCCATTCGATTTCGGGCGACATGAGGATTCCCTGCATGGCGCATCCGGTTATCCTGTTCGACGCCACCACTCCGTCGATGCCCTTGATCAGGATTCCGCGCGAGCGTACGTGACCCACTTCGTTGTCTTTGACGAGGAATCCGCTGCCGACGGCGTCGGCGTTGAAAACCACGTCGCCGGGGCCGATTTCGAACGGCATCTGCTTCACCTTGAGCCGGAATCCGAGCTTGTAGGAGGCTTTTGACAGCAGCGAGGGATAACCCGTCGTCACGGCGTTGCGCTGCTCTTCGGTCGGGTCGAAGCGGCTGACTGAAACCAGCCGGAGTTCGCCTTTGCGTTTCCCGTCGTAACCGACCACGACCAGTCTGTCGCCGCGCCGGAATACGGGGTGGGTTTCGCGCGTCACCAAGTCGATCGTACCCTTCGCGGCGTCGGCCGATCCGACCGGGAACGAGCGTCCGCAGACGATGATGCAGTCGTCGCCGTTGTGGCCTACCTTGCACCCCGTGACGGTCGGGCCTTTCCGTGCCTGACTGCTGTGGATGCCGTCGGCGTTGCCCGAACGCAGGCGGGGCCTGATGCCCTGCGGCATGGGGCCTCGGTCTACGACGCAGTTTCTGTACTCGTTGGCGTAGCCCTCCTTCTCGAAAAACGAGAAGGTGTTGGACCCGTATACCGTGACGTTTTCGAGTTTGGTGTTGTAGCACTTGTTGAGCATGACGGTATGGACGCCGGCGTTCGGCTTGTCGGTCTTGACGTCCATGACCACCAGATCCCCGACCTGCTCGCCTGCGCTCCACGTTCCGTTCTTGACGGCCCGGAAGAGGTTGTGACCGAGCTGTTTGAGTGCGGAGTAGTTGCTCGTGTAGGTGGTGATGCTGTTGCGCTTGAGCAGGCGTGTCTGCGGATCGTAGAACTGCACGCGGTTGGCGGCCAGACCGGTTACGGGATACCCCTCGTCGATCCGGACGTCGAACCAGCTTCCGTCTTCGGCTACGGCCGTAAGTTGCCCCTGCGTAAAGGAGAGCGGATCGTAGTCGATGGTCAGGTCGCGCAGCTCCACCCGCACGCAGTTGTAAAAGCTGAACGCCTGCTCCTGATTGTTGCAGATGACCGTCGATCCGTTGCCGTTGATGTGGACGTCGGTCAGGTTGTGGAACTTGTACGGCCCGTTGTTGCGCACGTCGAGCGTGTAGGTGCCTTTGGGTATTTCGATGAGGTTCCGGCCTTTCTGCCGGTCGAGGACCTCGTGAAGATCGGGATGATTCTGCGCCGCCGCGGATGCCGCGAGACATGCGGCGGCACAGAAAACAGTCAGTTTTTTCATCTCAACAGGGTTCGTTGTCGGAGTTCGTCCGCAGGAATCGTCAGATCGTCTGCGTGTACCCCGGATTCTGGCTCAGGTTTTTGTTCACTTCGCGTTCGCGCTTGGGCACCGGCATCCAGATCTTGTACGGTTTGTAATTGTTCTTGATCGGCTCCATCTGCGGGGCGAAGTAGTAGTATTTGTTGCCGGCGTCGTTGACGGTTTTCATGTTGCCGATGACCTCCGTCATTTTGCCCGTGCGGATCAGGTCGATGCGTCGCCACCCCTCGACGCAGAGTTCGCGCGAACGCTCGTCGAGCAGCTCTTCCATGAAATCGGTCTTATAGTAGGCCGAATTCATGGCGTTGAGCGCCGATTCGTCCAGTTTGCCGTCCGTATCGGTGCAGGCGCGTTTGCGCACCTCCTCGACCAGTTCGCGCGCAAGGGATTCGTCGCCCGTCTTGTAAAGTGCTTCGGCGTACAGCAGTACGATGTCGGCGAAGCGGAGCATCGGGAAGTCGATGTTGCTTGCCCACGTCGGAATGCCCTGCGACGTTCTGGCCGCGGGGTCCGATTGGCGGAATTTGCCGTGGCAGAGGTTGGCGCCCGATGCGTAAAGCGCCACGGGACTGAAGTATTTGGCTCCGTTGATCGTCGTGTAATCGGTGACGTTGTTGCCCAGACTGCCGCAGAGGTTCCAGCCCATGCGGCTGTCCTCGGTCACGTATTTGTCCGACAGCTCGCCCGTCGGGCGTATCCAGCCGTAACCGCCTCCGTTGGTACCGACGTTGCCCTGCGGTCCGGCCCAGTAGGCGAAGAGGAAATATTCGTTCGAGCCGCCCGCTCCGGTCTGTACGACCATCATGCACTCCTCTTTCTGACTGCTTTTGGTGTCGGCCAGAAAGTTGTAGTGGTAGGGCTTGATGAGCTTGTAGCCGCTGTGTGCGTAAATATCTTCGGCGATGGCCGCGGCTTTTTTCCAGCACGCTTCGGCATCGACCCAGTCGAAACTGTTGGTCGGCGAGCCGAGTTCCTGCCCTACGCGGTTCTCCTTGCAGGAGGCCAGATAGGTATACATCTTGAGCAGATAGCCGCCCGCGGTCCATTTGTTGACGCGGCCGTTTACGTTCGAATTGCGGTCGGGAAGCTCCTTGTAGGCTTTGTCGAGGTCTTCCTCGATGCAGGCGTAAACCTTGTCGAGCGGTTCGCGCGGAGCCTCGGCCGACGAGTTGGGCGTATTGGGCAGGGGCACTTCGCCCCAGAGCCACGCCTGATAGAGCCGGTAAAGGCCGCGCAGCAGCTTCGCTTCGTTGACGATCTCGTCGCGGCGTTTGGGATCCATGTCGATGGCCGGCACTTTCTGGATGATGTGGTTGGCTCGGTCGATGCCGACGAAGAGTCCGAACCATGCCATCGAGACGAAATCGGCCTCTTCGTTGTAACCGCAGCTGGCGATGATCTGATGGTGCGGGTCGCTGATGCCGTTGGGGGCGATCTCGTCGCCGAGCATCATCAGGTAGTGCATGCCGCGTCCCCAGAGGGGTTGGTTGCCGGTTCCCTGAATCGCACCTGCGTTGAGTATGTCGTATACGCCCGTGAGGGCCAGTTCCGCATTCGCGGCGGTGGTGTAGAGGTCGTCGCCCGAAACGAACGAATAGGTCTTCTCGTCGAGGAAACTGGTGCAGCCCGCCGTCGCCGTGCAGAGCAGGAGCGCAGCCGTGTATTTTAGTGCTTTCGAATAGAACGTTTTCATATTCATATCGCTGTTTTAGTATTTGATTGAAAATCCGAAGAATACGGACCGTGCGCGCGGGTAGTTGGTGTAGTCCAGTCCGGGAATCAGGCGGTTCCAGAACGATACTTCCGGGTCATAGCCCGAATAGCCCGTGCAGGTGAAGAGGTTTTCGGCCGTGACGTAAACCCGCAGGTGGGAGAGTCCTATTTTGCGCGTGATGTGCGTGGGCAGCGTATAGCCCACCGTCAGGTTTTTCAGGCGGAGGTAGGAGCCGTCCTCGACGTAGTAGCTCGACATTTCGGTCTTGCCCTCGCCGTTGAGCGACGGATACCTGTTGCCCGGACGCTCCTCCGTCCAGCGGTTGCGCCAGTAGTCCGTCGAGACGTTGTTGTAGCCCACGAAACCCTCGTAGCGGTAGCGGCCGATGTTGATGATGTCGTTGCCGTAGGACCACTGGAACATGAAGCTGAGGTCGAAATTCTTGAACGTAAAGCTGTTGGTCATGCCGCCGAAGTGCTTCGGGTCGCTGTTCGCAATGACCGTCTTGTCATTGTTCGGGTCGATGACGTTGTCGTTGCCCGCGATGTCCTTGAACTTCATGTCGCCCGGCTTCACGGTGATTCCCGCGAACGACGGCACGCCCTCTTTCAGGTTGCCCCGCTCGTCGAAGTCGGATTGCTGGTAAATGCCGTCGAAGACGTATCCCCAGCCCGAACCGATCGGGTGTCCCACCATGACGCGGCCTACTTCGGTGATATGTCCGCCGGCGACCTTGACCGGGATCGAGCTGACGTCGCCCAGCGATACGACCTTGTTGCGGTTGAGGTTGAAGTTCAGGCTCGTAGACCATGTGAAGTTGCGTTTCTGGATATTGACCGTGTTGATCGTAAGTTCGAAACCCTTATTGTCCACCTGTCCGATGTTCTGCCACTGACGGTAGGAGCCGATCTGGCTGGGAACGTCGGCATGCAGGAGCATGTCCTTGGTCTTTTTGTAGTAAACGTCGGCCTCGATGCTCAGACGGTTGCGGAACATGCTGATGTCCAGACCTCCGTTGAGCTGGTAGGTCGTCTCCCACTTGAGGTCGGGATTCGATATCTCCGAAGGCGACAGGCCCAACTGCACGGAGTTGTTGTCGCCCGAATAGTAGGTCTTGTCGGTACGGCTCAGCGACTGATAGGCCGGAATGCGGTCGTTACCCGTCACGCCGTAGCTGAGCCGCAGTTTCATGTCGCTGAAAATCTTCTGCTGCTTCATGAACTCCTCCTTGCCGATGCTCCATGCGAAGGCGGCCGAGGGGAAGTAGCCGTACTTGTTGTTCTTGCCGAATTTGGACGAACCGTCGCGGCGGATCGAAGCCGTGAAGATATACTTTTCGGCAAGGGTGTAATTCAGGCGCAGGAATTCCGATTCGGAGGTGTTGCGTTCGCGGTTGGTCTGTACGTTTTCGGGGAATACGGAACCCTGACCGATGTCGAACGCCCCGTTGAAGCTCTGGTTTTCGAATCCTTCGGCGCGGGTGCTGAGACGCGTGGCGGTGTAGCCGCGCAGTTCGAATCCCAGTACGGCGTTGAGATAGTGCTTGCCGCGCGAAATGGCGTAGGTCAGCGTGTTGGAGGTCTGCCACGATTCGGCGCCGCTCTCCGCGACGACGGCCATGCCGTTCTTGGAGTACCCCCACGATGTCGTCGAGGGATACCACTCCTCGGTCTTCGAATTCAGGATCGTGCCGCCGCCGCTGATACGCAGCGTCAGGTTCTTGAGGATCTTGTATTTGAGGTAGAGGTCTCCGATCGTACGGTTCTGGGTGGAAGCCTTGTAGGAGTCGTTGATGAAGGTGATGGGGTTGGTCAGATTGTAGTTTTCGGGGTTGGACGCTTCGTCATCGTCCTCGCTCAGGAAGATCGGCTTGTAGAGGACGAAGCTCTGCACCAGTCCGTTGTACGAGTTGGCGCCCGCATTGGTGACGGCTCCCTTGGTCACGATGTGGGAGAAGTTGATCGTGCCGCCGATGGTGAACCGCTTGCTGAGGTCGCTGTCGAAACGGATGCGACCCGTGAAACGTTCCATCTGGTTCTTCTTGACGATGCCCTCCTGATTGAGGTAGCCTGCCGAAGCGGCCACCTTGGTCTTCGCGCTGCCGCCTGAAGCGACGCCGATGTTGTAGCTCTGGATGATGACCGTGCGCATGACCTCCTCCTGCCAGTTGCGGCTGCGGTAGTCGGAGAAGTCCCTCACCCGGTCGG
>OCAA01001394.1_pt1 | contig 12617 bp, 12 predicted proteins | sample 1538241 | NCBI WGS metagenome assembly OCAA01 (sample SAMEA2580241, study PRJEB22360) | human gut metagenome | biome: human gut; feature: human-associated habitat; material: faeces | place: Denmark | collected 2008/2010
ATTCCAAAGATCATCACCGATAGAATTGCACGAATGAAAGAGAAGGGAGGAAAGTCCAATGCCTGAAAAAAAGAATGTGGCAAGCTCACAGGAGACTCTGCTTAAGGTAGAGCATCTGTGCCAGTATTTTAAAGAAAATAAGGCAGTGGATGATGTCAGCTTTGAAGTGAAAAAGGGCGAAGTATTCGGCCTTGTAGGAGAGTCCGGCTGTGGAAAGACTACGACAGGACGTTCCATCATCAAGCTTTACAACATCACTTCCGGAAATGTATACTTTAAGGGAGAACGCATCGCAGCAGGAACTGGCTCCTACAAGTGGGAGATCGAGAAGGTAAAGAAAGCCTATACTGCTTTAAAGAAGTCTGGTGTGTCCGGCGAGAAATTAAAGGATGCAAAGAAAAAGCGCGATGAGGTGATGGCAGAGCAGAAAAAGCAGATCCGTCTTGCGCAGGAAGATCAGAAGCGCCGTCGTGCTGTAACAGATATTCAGATGATTTTTCAGGATCCTATTGCATCCATCGACCCGCGTATGACCGTGCGTCAGATTATTGCAGAAGGTCTTGTTATCCGTGGTGAGAAGGATCAGAAAAAGATTGATGAAGAAGTATATCGTGTACTAGAGCTAGTTGGTCTTGTGCGTGAGCATGCAGGCCGCTACCCGCATGAGTTCTCCGGCGGACAGCGCCAGCGTATTGGTGTTGCACGTGCGGTTGTTATGAATCCAGAGCTTATCATTGCGGATGAGCCAGTTAGTGCACTTGATGTTTCCATTCAGGCGCAGGTTATCAACCTTCTTGATGATCTTCGTCATAAGATGGGACTGACAATCCTGTTTATTGCGCATGATTTGTCTGTTGTAAAATATTTCTCAGATCGAATCGGTGTTATGTATTATGGAAAAATGGTAGAGCTGGCAGATTCCGATGAGCTGTTTGCAAATCCGCTTCATCCATATACAAAATCACTTTTGTCTGCAATTCCGCTTCCAGATCCGCACTACGAGAAGCAGCGTCAGCGTATAAGCTATGTTCCGTTAAAGGAGCATGATTACACAGTAGACAAACCGTCATTCCGCGAGGTTGCTCCAGGCCATTTTGTGCATTGCAACGATGCCGAGTTTGCACGTTACAAAGAGCAGATGAAAGGAAATTAAATGGAGAAAAAAAATATAATCCGTTTAATCATCCAGATCGCGATTGGCCTTATTATTGCAGTCGGTGTTATGACATCGCAGGGAGCGTTTGCAGAAGGTGTATCAGCTGCAGACCGTATCCTTGCAATTGGCAATGGCTTTTCTGTCATTGCACTGTTATATATAAGCTTTGGTCTTCTTGTCTGGATATCTACTACTGGTGTGCTTGATATTTTCTCCTTTGCACTGCAAAAAGGTGCTCATTTTCTGATTCCGTTTTCCACACGGGAGGCGAATGGAAAATTCTACGAGTTTAAAGTAGAAAAGGCCAAAAAGCGAAAGCAAAAAGGCAAAGGACAGTATATGACACTTCTTGTAGGCCTTGGATTTTTGATGATTGCAATAGCGCTAACAGTCGCATGGTATTATGTGTAAGGGACGCGTGAACTGTAACATATAAGAAAAGTACAAAAAATATAAGATTTTATTTCATTGACATATCGGAAAAAATCTATTAAACTATCGGAGAAGTAGGTTTTTTGAAGTTTTAGACGCGGCGGCCTGCGGGTTGCCGCGTAATTATTTAACCAAAAAAGAAAAGAGGGTGTTTTATGTTTAGTGGTCGATTGTGGAATCTGTTTATCGACTCCTTCCCAAAGATGTTCATTCGCGGCCTGACCGTTACCATTCCGTTAACCGCAATCGCTTTTTCGTTAGCGATGGTGATAGCAGTCATAGTTGCGTTGGTGCAGTTTGCCAACATAAAGGTATTAAAGCAGCTTTGCCGCTTTTATATCTGGATCTTTCGTGGTACGCCATTGATTGTCCAATTGTTTATTGTGTTTTTTGGATTGATGAATGTTGGTCTTGTACTTGAGCCATTTCTGGCAGCGGTGATTGTATTTGCCTTAAATGAAGGTGCCTATGGCGCTGAGACAGTTCGTGCGTCACTTGAATCGGTTCCGTCAGGTCAGTTGGAGGCAGGACAGTGTGCAGGTCTTTCCTATCTGCAAACGATTTTCAGAATCGTTTTGCCACAGGCGATGCGTACCGCGTTTCCGTCCTTGTTCAATGCATTGATTTCCATGTTAAAGGATACTTCTTTGGCAGCGACCATTACCGTAACGGAAATGTTTAAGGTATCGCAGCAGATCGTAGCAAGAACCTATGAACCACTTTTGCTGTATTTGGAGGTCGGTCTGATTTATTTGATCTTTTCAACTGTTCTGACAAAGCTGCAGAGTATCGGTGAGAAGAAATTAAGCTACTATGGCAGAAAGGAAGGGTAACACATGCTGGAGATTAAAAACATTAAAAAGTCATTTGGTCAGACACATGTCCTTCATGATGTGAGCCTTTCTGTTAATAAGGGAGATGTGATTGCGATTCTTGGACCGAGTGGTTCGGGAAAGACAACACTTCTTCGCTGTCTGAACTTTTTAGAGAAGGCAGATGGCGGAACAATGACGTTTGATGACGAGACGATCGATTTACATAAGGTACCGAAGCGCACAATTGCGCGCATTCGAAAGAAAACGGCTTTTGTATTCCAAAATTATAACCTGTTTGCCAACAAAACGGCATTGCAGAATGTAACGGAAGGCTTGATTGTCGGAAGAAAAATGCCAAAGGATGAGGCAAATCGAATTGCACACGAGGCATTAAAAAAGGTTGGCATGGAAGATCGAAGCGATTATTATCCGTCCCAGCTTTCAGGTGGCCAGCAGCAGCGTGTGGCGATTGCGAGGGCGATAGCAGTAAATCCAGAGATTATTTACTTTGATGAGCCGACATCGGCGCTAGATCCAGAGCTGACGGTAGAGGTGCTTGCGGTTATGAAGCGGCTTGCACAGGAAGGAATGACAATGCTTGTTGTTACCCATGAGATGAACTTTGCGCGAACAGTATCAAATCGTGTAATTTTCATGGAAAAGGGCGTGGTTGTGGAACAAGGATCATCGAAGGAGTTTTTTGAGCATCCGAAGGAAACGCGCACGAAGGAGTTCTTGCGAATCTTTCAGGAGTAATTCTTGCTTGTAAAAGCATTTCTGATAAGGAAAATATCTATCAGTAATGCTTTTTCATAAAATAAAGAGGAGGAAACTATTATGACAATTAAGAAATTAATTCCATGCACATTAACAGCAGCAGTGCTTGCATCTGCCGCATTGACAGGCTGCTCTTCAAAGGGTACATCTGATAAGAGTACTACAGCTGCAAAGACTTCTGCACAGGAAACAAAGGAGACTACTACAAAGTCTGCCGAGACCAAGGATACCGAGGCAGGAAGCAGCGAAGAGAATACAAGCGCAGAAGCGAAGAGTGAGGAATCTGAGACTGAGCTTGGAAGCGAAGAAGTATCTACAGAAATCGGAACCGGCGAGTCAGCAGATGATCTTTTAGCACAGATTAAGGAGCGCGGAAGCATCATTGTAGCAATGGAAGGAACCTGGGCTCCATGGACTTACCATGATGAGGATGATAATCTGGTTGGTTATGACGTAGAAGTGGCACAGAACATCGCAGAGAAGCTTGGCGTAGAGGTTGAGTTTATTGAGGGCGCATGGGATGGACTGCTTGCAGGTCTGGATGCAGGACGCTACGATATCATGGTAAATGGTGTTGGCGTGACGGAGGAGCGTGCAGAAAAGTACAACTTCTCTACTCCATATGCGTATAATAAGACCGCTGTTATTGTTCGCGGCGATTACGATGAGATTTCTTCTATGGAAGATTTAAAGGGTAAGAAGACTGCGAATACCATCTCCAGTACTTACGCAGCACAGGCAGAGGCATATGGTGCAACTGTTACCGGTGTTGATGATCTGAATCAGACCATCGAGCTGTTACTTTCCAAGCGTATTGATGCAACACTGAATGCAGAAGTTGTATTTAACGATTACAAGAAAGAGCATCCGGAAGCAGATGTTAAGATTGCAACCTACTCCGATCAGGTAGAGGAGATCGCAATCCCGATCCGTAAGGGTGATGATACTGTTACTCTGTTGGATGCTGTAAACGATGCACTTGATGAGATGGCAAAGGATGGCACATTGACCGAGCTGTCTGAGAAGTACTTCGGAATAGATATTTCTAAAAAATAAAAAAGTGTAGTTGGATATTTTAAAAGAAAAAAGCTAACGAAGTCAATATACTGAAAATAATGACTTGACATTTTTTAATCACGTTGCTATACTCTGTTTATCAGCGTTGAGGAGAACAAGTACTGATAAGGGAAACCAAAAGAGAGTAGCCGGCAGGTGAGAGGCGCAGGGGAAGCTTATAAGGAATACCTCTCTGAGCTCTGCACCGAACTTGCGATTTTGCAAAAGTAGACTGCAGCGGCGCGGCAGCCGTTATCTTGTCAGAGTATTCGCAGATTGACTGGATTATTTTTACAGGATGCGTGTACTTGAAAGGCAGTTTGTGTGAGCAGACTGTGAAGAAAGGTGGTACCACGAGATTTCGCCCTCGTCCTTTTGTTAGGACGGGGGCTTTGTATTTAGAAAAGTTCTCAGGCGAAAGTAATAAAAGCGCAGAAAAGGAGAAAAAACATGCAGGTTTACGAAGAATTAGTAGCAAGAGGGCTGATTGCCCAGGTAACAGATGAGGAGCGTATCCGCGATCTCGTTAATAATGGAAAGGCTGTATTTTACATCGGATTCGACCCGACAGCAGACAGCCTTCATGTAGGTCACTTCATGGCACTGTGCTTAATGAAGAGACTTCAGATGGCCGGAAACAAGCCGATTGCACTGATTGGCGGCGGTACAGCAATGATCGGAGATCCGTCTGGAAAGACCGATATGAGAAAGATGATGACAAAGGAGACAATCGAGCATAATGTAGAGTGCTTCAAGAAGCAGATGGCACGTTTTATTGATTTCTCTGATGGCAAGGCACTGCTTGTTAACAATGCAGACTGGCTGTTAAATTTAAACTATATTGATGTACTCAGAGAGGTTGGACCTCATTTTAGCGTAAACAGAATGCTGACAGCTGAGTGCTACAAGCAGAGAATGGAGCGTGGATTAAGCTTCCTTGAGTTTAACTACATGATTATGCAGAGCTACGACTTCTATATGCTGTTCCAGAAATACGGCTGTAACCTTCAGTTTGGCGGTGATGACCAGTGGTCCAACATGTTAGGCGGTACCGAGCTGATCCGTCGTAAGCTGGGAGCGGACGCAGGTGCAATGACCATCACGCTGCTGTTAAACTCCGAGGGTAAGAAGATGGGTAAGACTGTTTCAGGTGCTGTATGGCTGGATCCAGAGAAGACAAGCCCATACGATTTCTACCAGTACTGGAGAAACGTTGCAGATGCTGACGTATTAAAGTGTATCCGTATGCTGACCTTCCTTCCGCTTGAGCAGATTAACGAGATGGATAAGTGGGAAGGAAGCCAGTTAAATAAGGCAAAGGAAATCTTAGCATTTGAGCTGACAAAGCTTGTTCACGGCGAGGAAGAATCAAAGAAGGCTGAGAGCGCAGCAAAGGCATTGTTTGGTGCAGGAAATGCAGCAGAGATTCCGGCAGTTGAGCTTAGCGCAGCTGATTTTGCAGAAGGTGAAGGCGAGAAGCTTGATATCTTAAGCCTTCTTGTAAAGGCAGGTCTTGCTAAGTCACGTTCAGAGGCGCGCCGTGCAGTAGAGCAGGGTGGTGTCAGTGTAAATGATGAGAAGGCAACAGATATCCGCATGAGCTTTGCAGCAAATGAGATCCCGGCAGAAGGACTCGTAATTAAGAAGGGCAAGAAGAACTTTAAGAAGATTGTCGTTGCATAAAGATTACGAACTTATAATAAAAGAGACAGGTATTGACAGAAGTTGGTACCTGTCTCTTTTATGTTCTAAAAAGGTTGCAATTAAGCGTAAAAGCGTGTATGATAAAGACAAAATTATGAAAAACACACAAATCATAGTATTTTAATTCGAGTGAAAACGGTCAAGATGCTGTGAAATATGAAAATAAGAGGAGAGATAACGATTATGATACATACGCTAAATACTAAGGCTGCAGACTACATTCCTGAGCTTGGTGACGGCTTTGAGGAAGGCAGTGAGGGAAGCGAAAACGCACAGGGATTGCAGGTAGCTGATTACTATGCTGATGCAGATGGTGAGGGCATTTATTACATCACATATAAAATAGAGACTGCCAAAGAAATAGAGCAGCTATTTGTATTTGCAGGAAGAAAGCAGCTATTGCGTCTTGGAAAAAGAAAGGCAGGAGAGGTGATTGAGGGAACACTTTATCTGCATTTTGGCGAGATGATTCCGCGTTTTCACAGCGAGTGCATGACAATCACAAAGATTGGCTTTTCAGTGGCATGTGAGGATCTGACGAAATTAAAGAGTGTTGGCATGGCAGCAGAAAAGCTTTCTGCAAAGACAAAAATTCCGGCAGTCTATCTGGCAGGAGATTCCACAGTTACTGATCAGACTTGTCCAAAGCCATATATGCCGGGCGGATGCTATAGTTCATGGGGACAGTGCCTTGCATATTTTATCGGAGGAAGTACAGCCATTGATAATCAGGCGCACAGCGGACTTACCACAGAAACCTTTCGTAATGAGGGACACTACGATATCGTAAAGAAGAATATTCGTCCGGGCGATTTTTGCTTGTTTCAGTTTGGTCATAACGATCAGAAGCTGGCACATCTGCAGGCACAGACAGGTTATAAAGAAAATCTGATGAATTATGTAAATGAGATTCGTGGACTGTGCGGAGTCCCGATTCTTGTAACACCGCTTGCGCGCAATACCTGGAAGGATGACGGCACTTATAATGATCTTTTAGCAGAGCATGCGCAGGCTGTTTTTGAGGTAGGGGAAGAGACTGGTGTGCCTGTCATTGACCTACATAAATATGCGGTAGATCTGATCAAGAAAAATGGAAAAGAGGCTAGCCGTGTCTATTTCCATCCGGGAGATATGACACACACAAACGAGTACGGCTCATTTTTGTTTGCACATTTTATAGCAAGAGAATTGAGTAAGCTAGATCCTCTCACTTTCGCGATTGATGTGCAGGATGAAGAAGACTTCACACCAGATGAGCATACAGCCATTTTGACAGGAACGAGTAAGGCAGCAGGACATAAAGATGAGCAAAAGGAAGTCTTTGATGCGATGGAGCGTGCGGGGGATAATCTTGTGGCAGCTGTGGAAAAGGCAAAAAAAGAGGCAGAAATGATGAAATAAATTTTGATTTTTATAGAAAAAGCCTATAGGCTCAAAAAAGGAGGGATAAAATGCAGGAGCGCTGTAAAATAGGAGTTGTGATTGGCAATGCTAACTCACCGCACGCAATCAACATTATGAAGGGAATTGATCAGGCATCAAAGGAGTGCGATGTGCAGATAATGTATTTTATGAATGTGAGCAGTCCTTATACAGCGCAGCTGTATCCACCTGATAAATCCATAGGATGGGATTATCAAAAAAGTGCAATTTATGATTATGCGAGATACATCAAAGCAGATGTCTTAATTATGACATATGGCATGATGAGCATTTTTATGAAGAGTGATTACGGAAAGCAGTATCTGGAATATTTTCGTAATGTTCCATGTGTGCTCATAAATGAGCAGACCGACAGACCTAATTGGACTTCTATTATTGTCGATAATTATAACGGAATGTATGAATTAGTGGAGCATTTAGTGCGCGACCATGGGTATCATAATTTCGCTTTTTTGGCAGGACCGTCTGGAAATACAGATGCCTGCCAGCGAAAAAGAGCATTTTTAGATGTTATGAAGAAATATGATCTGCCAATGGATGAAAGCCGCATTGAAACAGGTGATTTCTCAGAGTGTGTACAGAAACCGGTAAATGCACTGTTAGATCGAATCCCTAATCTTCAGGCAATAGTATGTGCCAATGATGTTATGGCGCTGACTGCTTATCAGGAATGTGAAAAGCGCGGACTTCATATTGGACAAGATATTGCTGTTACCGGTTTTGATGACTGGGAGCGTATTCGTCACGTGCCAGTGCCAATCACGACAATTCATCAGGATTCTGAACGGTCAGGATATATGGCTGTTTATAGTGCATTGGAGCTGGCGCGAAGCGGTCATGGGAAAAACATTGTGATACCAGCGAAGGTATGTGTTCGTGAATCATGTGGCTGTACATGCAAGCAGTTTTCAGGTTTTGATCAGATTGAAAACATGGGGCAAAAATTTGTCTATGAAAAACAAAGAAATACAGTATATCGTCAAAAAACATGGATGGTTCCTATGATCTCCAGAAACATGCTTATTGCATTGCAGGATCGTGAGAAATTTCTTAAAAATGCATTAACGCCAATGTCCTTTTTTGGAGTTAAAACGGCGCTGCTTTATGTTTTTAGAAATCCAGTTGAATATAATATAGAAAAGGGCTGGGAATTTCCAAATACGATTTATCTTGTTGCGCGTCAGGATGGAGAACGCGTAGAGGTATTTGATGAATATAAAAATGAGGTCTCTTTAGAAGAATGTGGATTTTCTGAGGAAGGAAGTGTACGCTATCAGCATCAGCCGAGTGTATTTTGCCTTCAGTCTGGTTCAACGCAGTATGGTATATTAAGTGTTGAGATTACGCCAGAGGAAGTGGATATGGTCTATTTGATCAGTATTCAAATGGCAAATGCGCTGATGGCGTATCACACAGAAAAAAAGCGTTTGTCTGTTCAGCGAGAGCGAGAGCTTTTGCTTGAGGAGCTTCGAAGCAAAAATGAAATTTTAAATTTTGTGTCAGAGCGAGATGAGCTGACTCAGATTAAAAATCGCCGTGGCTTTATGGAACAGGCAATGAAGATGAATAGTATTTATAAAAATAGAAAAGCAATCATTCTGTTTGCTGATATGGATGGATTAAAACAAATCAATGATAATTATGGCCACGCAGCAGGAGATATTGCAATTTGTGCCTGTGCAGATATTTTAAAGAAAGCTGCCGGAGCACATGGTATAGCAGGACGCCTGGGCGGTGATGAATTTGCACTCATGATGATTGGTGATGAAACGCGTTCAATTGAACTGATGGAGACTGTGCGAAAAGAGATTGCCATGTATAATGCACAGGGAAAAAATGAGTTCGCAATTGATATGTCGGTTGGATGCCAGCTTGTATTATGTACAGACGAGCTTTCCATTCCCATGGTGCTTGAAAAGGCAGACAAGATCATGTATGAAGAAAAGAAAAAGAAGGGAAAGGCAAGATAAAAAGCTGAGGGAAGGATCATATGAGAAAAGAAATTGACAAATTTGTGGAACAACGCTTGGTTTCGGTTGTGCCGTCCAAGCGGCAGATTGCGCATCAAAGAAGAGAATTTTATGGCTTTGTTCATTTTACAGTTAATACATTTACAGGAAAAGAATGGGGCGACGGGACAGAAGATGAGGCTATCTTTAATCCTGTAAAAATGGATGCTGATCAGTGGTGTGATGCATTATGCGCTGCAGGCATGAAAGGGCTGATTTTGACATGTAAGCATCACGATGGTTTTTGCTTATGGCCAAGCCGTTACACAACGCATACGGTAGCAGCAAGTTCATATCGTGACGGAAAAGGCGATATTGTAAAGGAAGTGTCAGAAGCCTGCAAAAGACATGGACTGGATTTTGGAATTTATTTGTCTCCGTGGGATCGAAATAATTATTTATATGGACAGGGAAAGCCATATGATGATTATTTTGTAAATCAGTTAACGGAACTTCTGACACAATATGGACCGATCTTTGCTGTATGGTTTGACGGTGCATGTGGGGAAGGACCAAATGGGAAAAAGCAGTACTATGATTGGGAGAGATATTATGAAGTGATAAGAAGACTGCAGCCAAATGCCTGTATTCATGTGTGCGGACCAGATGTGCGCTGGTGCGGAAATGAGGCTGGAAGTACGAGAGAATCTGAGTGGAGTGTTGTACCGCTTCGCACAAGAGATACGGAAAAGATTCAGGAAAACAGCCAAAAGCAGGACGATACGCAGTTTAGAGAGCGCATTGTCCGTGCGTCAGATCAGGATTTGGGAAGCTATGAATTGATAAAGGATGAGAAGGAGCTTATCTGGTATCCGGCAGAGGTTAATACAAGTATTCGTCCAGGATGGTTTTATCATGAAGAAGAAGACAATCAAGTCAAATCATTGGAAACATTGATTTCAATATATGAACATTCCGTTGGAGGAAATGCGACGTTTTTATTAAATATCCCGCCGACAAAAGAAGGTTTATTTCATGAAAATGATGTAAAACGACTGCATGAGATCGGTGAATATAAAAAGAAATGCTATGGCAAAAACTTGTTAGAGAAAGCATCGCTTTTCTGCGAAGAACAAAAGAAAGGTTTTGAAATCGAGAACGTAAGAAGCGATGATTATGATTCATATTTTACGACATCAGATGGACAAAGAAACTGTAGGATTCACATAAAATTTGATAAAGAGTATGATATTGACCGTGTAGTATTGAAAGAAAATATAAAAAAGAGTCAGCGTATAGAAGCATTTAGAATTTTAACAGTGCATGATGGTAGTGAAAAATGCATTTTCGAGGGAACAGTGGTTGGCTATAAAAAGATTGCCTTGTTAGATGAGATCAAAACAAAAGAACTAATAAAAGAGCTAGTAATTGAAATTATAGATTCAAGAGTGGCGCCGACGCTGTCCTATATTGGAATTTTTGAGTAAAAGAAGCAAATAGCCAGTGGAAGGGAAAATGTTTTCTCGTCCACTGGCTATTTTTTTGACTTGAATTGCTAATTAGTTTTCCTTTTTCTCCATTGCAACTGGGGAAGCAGCGGGGCTGAACTATCAGGGACACTTTTCAAGGTTGCATTTCAGACTGGCCTGTTTTTGACGCTGCTATTATTTGAGATGGCTGTGCTGTGTAACGTGTTTTGCGCAGCAGGAGAAAGTGCAATTGGAATCCTGTTGTCAATGCTGTGCGTGATTGGTTTGATTACGTGGTCAACAGCAGAGGTGGATGGCGTGGTGTCAGAGATGATCAATCCAATGTGGCTATCGGCAGTAACGCTTGAAAACATAACGAAACAGATTGGAAAGACAACTGTATTGACGGATATCTGCCTTACCATGAAGTGTGGACAGATCTGCGGTATTACAGGCGAAAATGGCTCTGGAAAAACAATGTTGATGCGAGTGATTGCAGGACTGGTAAGCCCTAGCACCGGCAAGCTATTGTTTGATGGAAAGAACAGAGCGGATGCAAATTGTTTTTAAGTCCATCTTTGGTGCGTCACCGTTTAAGTAAAAGCCGATAGGACAGAAAGAGGCAGCAGAAAAGTAGGAAAAGCTAAGAGAATAGAAAAAGGCAGAAAAGCCAGGGCATTGCCTCGGCTTTTCATGCTTAAATATAATAACTAATTTCTCCAAAACGACTAAGCCATTCTTCAATAATCATGGAGCTGTTGGCTTCGATAAAACGAGAAAGCTTTTTTAATATGTTTGTAGGAATATGAGAATTATTATTGCAGATAACGGTTTTTCCAGTACTAGTGATCCAGATTTTTGTGGCATTAGAAGTTGCACGACCTTCCGAAATGTGAACATGAATCGGTTCAAGTGGATCACTTTCGTTTGACCAGAAATAAATGCTATATGGTCCAATTCTAAAAATTTGAGGCATTTAAGATACCTCCATCCTGAGAAAATTCGATGATGAGGTGAGCATTGTTACGAATAAGTTGCTTAAAGTAAGCCATCTCGGAATCGGAATAGCCCTCAATATTTTCCCATTTGTATTCAGGTAGCCAACAGGTTGCACTGTGGAAGCCACCAAAATTATCTGGTGTTTCGATATACACCTTTACTTTCCCATCTGGTTTCATTTCAGAATGGGTAATTTCTGTATCATCGTTTAATGTCATGAATGGATACATCATGATAAAGCCCCCTTTCTCAAATCGGGGACGGGGAAAAGTGGCTTTTTTCCCTGTCCCCACTGGATATTTTTTTGACTTTAATTACTAATTAGTTTTCCTTTTTTTCCATTGCAACCTTAAATTCGTCAAGCGTCATATTTGCACACTGAGCGGCAGTTTCGATAGGCAGAAGATTTTGCATAACAAGATCAATTAACTGGTTGATGCGTCCCTGCTCAATACCCTGCTGAAGTCCCTGTTCAAGTCCCTGTTCAAGTCCCTGTTCAAGTCCTTGTGCGAGTCCTTCTTGTATTGCTTTATCTCGGTTTTTCTTTAACTCTTCTTCAATTTCTTCCTTCATAAGCTCTCTCAATGCCTCACACATATCCGAAGTCCTCCTTACTTTGTCATAGTTTTTTCTGTTTGCAGCGACACTAACTTGCAATACGGCATCTGCTTTTTCTTTGTCGCCTGGTTCGGTAAAAGCGCTTGCTAATTCTGTGAATCTTTGAATATCATCGGTCTGAGCACTTTTTGATAACACTTTAAGACTTTCATGATTTTGGGAGTTTAGCTCATTTGTTACAACAATCTGTGTTGGAACA
>OCAA01001398.1_pt1 | contig 12567 bp, 13 predicted proteins | sample 1538241 | NCBI WGS metagenome assembly OCAA01 (sample SAMEA2580241, study PRJEB22360) | human gut metagenome | biome: human gut; feature: human-associated habitat; material: faeces | place: Denmark | collected 2008/2010
GTTGCAACATTATAAAAGCTTTCTGCCCTAAGAAAATATCCCCACTTTTCCTTCCGATAGCCTTTGGCAATTCTTATCGCATCACACAACTCTGAATGTGTATCATGCGTAGAAAAAACATAATTCTTTGTTCCTCCCTCAGGATTAAAACCATGTGCTACGGCAAGTGCTTCCAACAAAGTTGATTTACCACTGCCATTTTCTCCAACAAAAAAGGTGATTGGTTTATTGAAATCAAGTTTTTCAATTCCCTTAAAAGCCTCGATTCCCTTTAAATAACTATCGTTATCAATTCTATTCCAATCGAATATTACTCTTTGTATGAATTGATTATTCATTTAATTCGGCCTCAATTTCTTCAATAGTAGGCATACTACCTCTGAACTCTTCTGGTATAAGTTTTGATAACTCATAACTAGAAATACCAAGTGGCTGGCTAGTAGATTCTAATGCATATTGGGCTTCTACTTTATTCATATCTTTACAAATCAGAAGTCCCAAAGTAGGATTATCAGCTTCTGTTTTCATCTGATGATTAACAGCCACAACATAAGTTCCCAATTGACCTGCATAAGAAGAATCAAATTTTCCTGTCTTTATTTCTACAACAACATAACAATGCCTTTGAGTATTGTAAAATAACATGTCTATAAATTTTTCAGTATCTCCTACCTCAATTCTCACTTCCCTGCCCATATAAGCAAAGCCAGTACCTAACTCCATAAGGAAATTATTAACTTTCTCTATAAGCGCATCCTTTAATTCCTTTTCATCATACCTTTCACGCAAAGTCAAAAAATCAAAATTATATGGATCCTTCGTAATTGCTTGTGCTAAATCGCTCTGTTCTATCGGAAGTGTATTAGAAAAGTTAGTTATTGCTTTGCCTTGGCGTTCATACAAATCCGTTCCTAAGAAATTTAGTAAAACATCTCTTGACCAATTGTTTTCAATAGTTTTTCTGATATAAAACAATGCCTTTGCAGAATTTCCTTTGCATTTATCAAGTATTATTTTGTTATGTCCCCATGGAATTCTAAAAATGATTTGTAAATCATCCCCAACTTGGGGACGATTTGCATCTGTAATCAATTCGTCCTCAACCTGAGGACAAATCACTGCGTCAGGATACATCTCATAAAAGTATCTCATATATTTCAAATTAGTTGGAGAAAATGATTTCACATCTGGCAAAATGGATTTCAAATCGTCACTCACCGTTTTATAGAAGCCCATTCCATATCCGAATTGTTCACTCATAGATGAAATGCCCTTACCAAGTTTCCAATAAAATCTTAGCATCTCATCATTTATCTTCATAGAAGCCCTGATTTGGCTTTTTCTAAAATCAGTGGATATTTCGGCAATCCACTCTTTATATTCATTATCAGCCTTAATCAATTCGCTCATATACAATCCTTTCTAATGTGTCAGTTATACAAATCCCTATTGAACAAAATCGCTGCGCGATGGCCTGCCAAGGCTGTGACGCAGTTTTTCTTTTCCTAAATAAAAAGCAGTGGAAACCAAGTCCTAATAGTAGTATTGTTAAGTCACCACAACCAACAATCAAACAGGATCGACATTACCACTGCCTATGAAAAGATTAACACCTAACCGTTCTTTTAGCAAGCGGTTTTATTATTCCAATGCACCTCCATGTAAGCAGTGATACCCGAAATTACTGACTTTACATGGAGGAATTATTATGTACGAAAAATATTTATTACAGCTTGAGGAAGCCGGAAAAATCCGTAACCTTAAAAGCGTTCCATTAACTGCTACAAAAACTATGTTTCTTATTTCCTTAATTACATGGAAAAGCACCCGGAAGAGCTTACCTGTCAGGATGTCAGGGACTTTCTTCTTGCCAAGAAGGACAATGGTCTGAAAGCGACCACCCTCAACCTTTATAATTCAGCCATCCGTTTTTTCTATCGGAATGTACTTCACGTTCTGTGGGATGATATCACTGTTCCACGCATGATAATAGAGCACAAACTCCCAACCGTACTTTCTACTGATGAAATTGACCGGCTTCTTGATGCTACGGATGACCTGAAATATAAAGCCATGTTCGCCACAATGTATTCTTCCGGAATGCGTGTCTCGGAAGTGATTCATCTTCATTATGATGATATTTCCCGCACAAACATGCAGATTCATGTCCGGGATACCAAGAACCGGATTGACCGTTATACCATTCTGTCTAAAAGAAACCTTGCACTTCTTACGGAATACTGGTTCCGGAAAGGCAGACCAAAGGGCATTCTGTTTCCGAATCAGTTTACAGGGCAGTATCTTACCGTAAGTACACTGGAACAGGTTATCCGACGTTCTGCATCGGCTGCTGGGTTATCCGGTGTTACTCCTCACTGCCTCCGTCACAGTTTTGCCACCCACCTTATGGAGCAGGGAGTGGAACAGCGGAATATTCAGGCATTGCTTGGACACCGCGATCCGAAATCCACAGAAGTTTATCTTCATGTCAGCAACAAATCCATTATGGGCATCCGCAGTCCTTTTGACAGAAAGGATGGTACAGCCAATGGATAAGCCCACAGTACAGGATATTTTTCATCGTTTTTATCCGGCATACCTTGATCAATATTCACCTTCCCCTGTACAGGCAAAGGTTGCACATAACATCATGAACTGCAAGACCGGTGCCTATGGTGCAAATGTATGTGTATGTGAGGATTGTGGCTTCGTACAGATTCATTACAATTCCTGCCGTAACCGTTGCTGCCCAATGTGTCAGGCTGTTCCGAAAGAAATGTGGATGGATGCACGCAGAGAGGATGTCCTTGATGCTCCTTATTTCCATCTGGTTTTTACGGTTCCTGATATTTTAAACCCTGTCATTTACAGCAACCAGAGACTTCTTTATGATGCCTTATACCATGCAGCTTCTTCCACAATCAGCGAACTGACTGCCGACCCAAAACATCTCGGCGCAAAGGTGGGATACATCTGCATTTTACATACATGGGGTTCTGAAATGAACTTTCATCCCCACATTCATACCATCCTGCTGGGGGGAGGACTGGCTTCCAACAACCAGTGGAAGGACAATGGTGAAAATTTCTTTCTTCCCATCCGGGTCATCTCCAAAATGTTCCGCGGAAAATATCTGGAGGAACTAAAGAGGCTGTGGGAAGAGGATAAGCTGGTATTTCATGGTACTGCAGAAAAATTTCGCAACCATTATACGTTCAAGGAGCTTTTAGATTCCTGTTATGGTATGGACTGGATTCCTCATTGTAAAAAGACATTCAATGGTGCTCAAACAGTAATTAAATACCTTGGTAAGTATACTCATCGCATTGCCGTCAGCAATCACCGCATCGTCCGTATGGATGATGATACCGTTACATTCTTAGTAAAGGATTACCGTAATGAGGGACAGTGGAAGGAACTGACTATTTCGGGTGTAGAGTTTGTCCGGCGGTTTCTCATGCATGTACCACCACGGCGTTTTGTCCGCATCAGGCACTACGGACTGCTATGTTCCCGTACTAAAAGCCAGAAGCTCACCCTTTGCAGAAATTTACTTGGATGTAAGAAGTATCTTTCAAAGCTTCGTGACATGGAAATGCCTGAAATATTGGAACATCTTTATGGCATCAAAGTTTGTGTGTGTAAGGCATGTGGTGGGCATCTCGGAAAGCCACAGATGAGAATGCCACTGCGCTGCTAAAGAGCAACATCTAATACTTTCAAAAGCCTCAGTTTCTGAGGTTTTATCGTCATGCCCATTTGCCTGTTTTTTATAAAATGTTGTAGCTTTCATACCGAGAATCATATATAATCATGGACAGGAACAAAGAATTGAAAGTCCATAGGTTGCGGCTACCCGGACGCTCACTTTGTTCAATTAGGTCAAATCGAAAATGGTGTAAACGAAGGGGCAGTTCTCTGCAATGTCAAAACTGCTTTTTCGTTTACCCCATCATCGATTGTAACCTAAAGAATTTATTTATCTGTACTCAACGATTTCTTCGAATGGTTTCCTCGGTCTTTTGTCCGGAGCTTCGTCGGCAAAGCCAACCGCAACAATTCCTGTCAACCAGTTTATCTTTTTCTTTCGATCTCATCTGGCTTATATTTTCTTATACTTCTTCTATTCTCAATTTCTCGTATCATAGATTTCTCTCTCCCTTAGAGCCTTGCCCTCAAGGCTCATTTTCTCCTATGATTTCCAACCTATCCATCCCAACATGACATTTCAGGGAAAGCACCTCAACACCTGCGTCCTTTGCCTCTTCCAATGCAATGCCAAATTCGGGATGCATTGTCGTATTCGGCCTGACTTCACTGATTTCCTCCATTTGGATCACAAATGCAATCAAGCATTTATATCCTTGTCCGCACGCAGCTGCAAGTTCCCGTAAATGCTTAACTCCTCTTTCCGTCGGGGCATCCGGAAAATATCCAACTCCGTCTATCTCAAGGGTGCAGCCTTTGACTTCCATTAGATATTTTTGCTTTCCTTTTTCCATATAGAAATCCATCCGGCTGTTTCCAAAGGCATACTCTGGTTTAATACAATCATATCATAACGTGTCTTTCGATTTGGATTCTTTTCTATGCAATCTTCCAAAATCACTTCCGCCCCTGGCAGCAGTAATTCACGACAACGGCCCGTATTCTTTACATGAACCAATTCTACCTCTTCCGCTCCGTCAATCTTTACCCGCGCAATAAAACGATTGGGACGTTCTATGAAAATCGCTTCCACTATCTTATCATATTTCATGTGCTGTTTCCTATTCTCTTATCATTCGATAGAATGTTCCGGTACCAATTCCTGTTGTCAACTCATAAGCTTGTCCATCGATCCTAAATCCTGCTTTTTGATAGCATTTTATCGCTCTGATATTCCATGTACGAACTTCCAGATACAACGGCTTGTTAGGATATAACTTTTTTGAAATCTCATAAGTAATCGAGAGCATTCGTTGACCATAATGTTTATTACACAAATCAGGATTTACGCCTATTCCGATAAATATCTCTTCTTTTTCCTCCAATATATTGACAAATCCTACCAATATGCTTTCATCCCAAAAACCATAATAATTTTTTCCCCTTTGGGGATTCATGAATCCTATCTGTCGAACTTGCATTTCTTCATAAGAAGGAAGATTATACAAATCGTATTCTCCGCCATATTTCCATGCACATATTTGTCGTTTTTCATCTTCGGATAGATTTCTATATACTAATTCATTCATAACATTTGCCTCGTCGAACTTAAAGTTATCAGTCTGTTTCATCTTTTTTATACCTTTTATTGGCTCTTCATTAGGATGTGTGGTATAGAAAAACGCTTTGGAATCTCAACTCACAGCAGCAATGTTGAATCAGTCCTGCTCCAGCTTTACCTGCTCACCTGTGTCTGCCTCAAATTCCTCTAGCTGCTTAAGCCAATATTCCCTATCTTTATTTGTTATCGGTCTTATGACTTTACATGGATTTCCTGCCGCTATCACACTATCCGGAATATCCTTTGTGACAACCGACCCTGAGCCTATGACAACATTTGAACCTATGGTCACACCCGGATTGATGACCGTATTGCCACCGATCCATACATTATCGCCTATTGTAACCGGCTTGCCAAGCTCCACACCGGTATTTCTGATCATCGCATCTATCGGATGACATGCACAGTATATATTGACCCTTGGTCCCAGAAATGCATGATCTCCAATGATGACATCACACTGATCCAGAACTATCAGCCCTGTATTTGCATAGAAATAATCTCCCACGTGTATATTGGTTCCATAGTCACAATAAAAAGGTGGCTCTATATAACACTCCTTTCCCATGTGTGCAAATAATTTTCCAAGATATTCTCCGGTTCTTGTCATAGTCTCAGACCTCGAAGCACTGTTGAACTTATCTACCAGATCCTTCGCCTTACCCTCCGGATCCCAATCCACACATCTGTATAATTTACCTGCTTTCATTCTTCCAAGCATTTTCTCTACTCTATCCATAGCATTTTCTCCTCGCATTTATAATATTTACTCATCATGTTTATAACTGACTAAAGGATACCATTGTTTATGTCTGTAATCAACTACTGGCAACAGAAAAATGGACTGTGAAAATAGGCCCATTTTTATCTATCTTTTATTAATACACATAAAGGTACATTCCAAACCAATGCAGCGCAGCCCCCAGCATCACAAAGATATGCCAGATAAAGTGCATCCCCTTGGTGTCCTTCACAAATGGAATCATGCCGAGCGTATAGACAATACCACCGCCCACGATCCATCCCAAAAGCGGCTTGTCATTTCTGAACCAGTCTGGAATGAACATGATGGCGCTCCATCCGATGACGAAGTACAGCGTATAGTGTATCGGTCGGAACCTGCCTGGTCCGAACACACATATGATGGTGATCCCCGCTATGATGAGCGCCCACTGCACACAGAACAACACTATTCCAAGCACATTTTCCCAGTACACAAGGTACATCGGAGCAAATGTTCCGCCTATCAGCAGATATATCGAGGAATAGTCAAATCTTCTCCAGATACGCTTGACTGCTAGCCCGGATTTGTATGAGTGATACAGGCAGCTCATAAGAAACATCAATATCAGTGATATTCCATAAAAACACGATGCCATCACTTTGAGCCCTGTGTCTGACTTCAGGAGAAGAAGGACAAAGCCGGCTATGGCAAGTCCTGCTCCTATTCCATGGGTGACTGCATTTCCCACTTCCTCAAGCACGGTGAGTTTTGGTGGCTCATTCAGTTCCCTGTAGTGCTGCCTTTTTGCTCTTTTTGCCTCTTTCTTCTCTTCTTTTCTTTTCTCTTTGTCCAGCTCAGCTTTCTGCTGAGTGCTCATATCTGATTCCGAGTTCTTTATTTCTGCCATATTTAATCCTGAAACTCCTTTCTATCTATAATTCTATCTATAATTTATTCTGCTATCTATAATCTACACTGTCTTACAACCGCAGTTTCCTGCACCGTACAGATTACAGCCCTGGGTTCATCATCGCAGATTGCTAAAGTGCCTCAAACACCTGCACGCTACGTATCCCACTACAATTACTATAATATACACAAAATTTGATAAAAGAGCAACAAGTACTCCCATGCTCTGCTTCAGATTCGAGATTCTTATCCGAAAATGATTATTGACAGAACCAAACATCCCCAATATAGCTATGAAGGAATCGAAATTCCTTCCAGCTGCATAAAAGAAAAACGAGGCGACCAAAATATTGACTCTTCTTTTTCTGGATGTTTCTGTGATATACTTATATGGGGTCGTATCAGACCGGAAAGGAAATATTATGTTACATAAATTATATGTTTTTTTCAGGAAAGAAACTGTTTTGTCAATTGCAGTGATCCTGGCGCTTCTTTCTATGTTCTGGGTCAGACCGGATAAGGCTTATTTTACTTATATCGATTTCAGGACTCTCGGGCTCCTCTTCTGTTTGATGGCAATTGTAGCTGGTTTGAAGGCTGTTGGTGTTTTTGATATACTTGCCCAAAAATTGCTGATGGGAACATCGGGAACTGTGGGTGTGATCAGGCTGTTGGTACTCTTATGTTTCTTCCTGTCAATGGTGATCACCAATGATGTGGCATTGATTACTTTTGTTCCTTTTGCACTGATCATTGTGCATAAACTGCCAAAGGAACTGGGCAATTACTGGCTTCTTAAAATAGTAGCCATGCAGACAATCGCTGCTAATCTAGGAAGCATGCTCACACCAATCGGAAATCCGCAGAACCTTTATCTATATGCCAGAGCAGGGATGTCCGCGGCAGGATTAATAACCCTGATGCTTCCCTATTCCGCCACAGCACTTATCCTTCTTCTGATATGGATACAGGTAGCCGCTGCCAAAGCACCTCACGTATGCGGTTCCGAAAAAGATAAAACTCTTTTGGGATTCTCTGACAGAAAAGAACTTAACATGGAATACCTGGCCGCTTACCTGATCTTATTTACAATCTGCCTGCTCACTGTTGCACGTATCATTCCATACCAGATTCCTCTTGTATTGGTTCTTATATATATGCTGCTAAGAAACAGGGAAAATATAAGCAGGGTGGATTACTCCCTGCTTGCCACCTTTATCGCATTATTTATTTTTATCGGCAACCTTGGAAGGATTCCGCAATTCAGCAGTTTTCTGGAAAGAATCATGGCAGGAAGGGAAACACTTACTGCTGTTCTTGCCAGTCAGATTATGAGCAATGTTCCCGCTGCGCTTCTTTTATCCGGCTTTACAGATAATTACCGGGCTTTAATTGTCGGAACCAATATTGGAGGTCTAGGCACTCTGATTGCATCCATGGCAAGCCTTATAAGTTTCAAATATATTGCAAAAGAAAACAGGAATCTGAGAGGGAAGTATTTGGGAATATTCACAGCCTCCAATATTATATTCATGATATTCATGTTAATATTGTATTTTTTTCTTAGATAAAGGTTTTCCCGGAATACTTGCAGATTTTCTGTGCCTGGCAGGAAAAAGAACCATTAAACTAAAGGCTTTAAAACAGCTGATTCGTCAGCAAGTCTATTAATTATAAAGTTGTAAACTGGTGTATTATATAATAATGATACTATTATGAAAAGAACCCCCAGTAGTTCCAGCTGCTGGGGGTTCTTCTCTTTTTGTTCGGTTGAGCATCCGATTAGGCTAATAAAGGGCATGAATGATTTTTGTTTATTTTCCTTTATGAATGGGCAGCCAGTGTTGCCAGCTTCTGCATAATTGCACTTACATCCTGCATTACATTCAAATTGTCTTCCTCTGCCTGCATCGTCTCGCCTGCGTGCGCCGATACCTGCTGGGAAATCGCTGAGATTGTCTGAATGGAATCTATAATTTCCTTATTTGCATTCTGCAACTCGGAAATGCTTCTTGAAAGAGTATCTGCATTTTTCTGAATTGCACGCGTACTGTCCTCGATACTCTCAAAGCTTTCTTCTGCATTTGATGCACCAGTCTTCTCTTCGTTAATTCCATCTATCATATTGGAGACAACACCGACCACCTCCATGATTGCATTGGACACGTTGCTGATCAACTCTGTAATATGTACGGTTGCTTCTTTGGTTCTCGTTGCCATACCGGAAATTTCTGTTGCAACGACAGAAAATCCTCTTCCTGCCTCTCCGGCACGGGCTGCTTCAATGCTCGCATTCAATGCAAGAAGACTTGTTTGGTTCGTAATTCCTCCAATCAATTCTACAATGGAATTCATTTCATCCATATACTGGTTCAGATTTTCCAGTTTTTCTGTAACCTCGGTTCCATTATCAACAGAAGCTTCAACTTCCGATGCCAGGTGCTCGATATCCTGTTTGCCTTCCGCTAACGCTTTCAGAGTAAGCGTCATGCTGTTTCCGATTTCTTCCACAGCGGTTGCAACTTCATCCACCTTATCCTGAATTGCATGTGTCTGTTCCAACTGATTCTGCACATGTTCTGCGGTATCAGTAGCACCTGCAGATACTTCCTGCATTGCCTCAGTCGTTGTCTTAGATGCCGCTGTCAGCTTTTCGAAACGTACATTGATATCTGCAATATTGCCGGAAAGCTGCTGATCAAGTTCCTCATTTCTTTCCAGAAGATTTTCAGCCTCTGCTTTTGCCTGCGCCACTTCTGTAAATCTCTTTCTTGTGTTTTCGCGAATCACTTTTGTAGTCAAAACAGAATACGCTCCAACCATGATCATAACAACAATCTGTACAACTGCTGCTTCAATTCCATGATACCCAAAACCGCCTTTTGTCGCACCGATCACAGCAACAATGATACTCTCTAATATGGCACCTGTATTAATCAAAAGAAGATAACATTTCTTTTGTTTCCACCATCATAATTCCTCCTCTCGCAAAGTTTTCCTACTTATCCTTATATTATTTCTTACGCATCCTGATATTCTATCTTTAATGGTGTTCTAGATTCATGCTTTGGCACATAGCTGCCTTCTTTAAACTGCAACACGTAATTCGGCTGTTCCATAGGTTCTGCCATATTGTATAAGCCTCCCTCTCCATTCACTTTTGTCCTTCATAACATAATAATCTTCTTTATTTTTCAATATCATTCCACGCTGACGAAGCCCTATCGCAAACTGTATCAAACAGTCCGGGGCTTTAGCTCAATCGTTAAATAAAAGCAATTATTTTGTATAATTTTAGATTACCTTAGTAAATGGTGCAATAGGTCAAAATTACCATTAATCTGATAATTTCTGTAATAAATATGGATTTTGCTTACAGCAAGAAAAAGAGCCGCCCAGGCCATAGACCTGTGCGGCTTCTCATAAGATGATTTAAATTAAGTTTATCCTTCAATAGCAATATGTTTTGTGGTCTCAACTTTCTTTGGTTCCTCCTTCGGAACTGAAAGTTTAAGAATACCGTCCTGATACTTTGCCTTGATATCTTCCTGTTTCAGCTCATCGCCTACATAGAAAGACCTGCTCATAGCACCGGAATAGCGCTCCTTACGGATGTACTTGCCATCCTTTTCATTCTTCTCTTCCTTGTCAAGTCCTTTAGCTGCGCTGATAGTTAAGTAACCATTCTCCAGCTTAGCCTCAATCTCATCCTTCTTGAATCCCGGAAGATCTATATCTACTTCGTAGCTATTGTCTGTTTCCTTGACATCAGTCTTCATAACGTTCTTTGCGTGTTTACCATAAAGCACCTTGTCAACATCAGGAAATGAAAAATCCATCCAATCATCGTTAAATAAGTTTTCTCCAAAAATACTAGGCATCAACATAAGTCATCTCTCCTTCTTAATCTATAAAATCTGTGTCAACCTGTTTCTTTGGAACCGGGATGTTTCAAGAACTCAAAGCCTTTGCTTTTTGTTCCTTTCCTTTGTTCTTGACTATGTTATATACCTAAAATTAGCACTCGTCAATAGAGAGTGCTAATAATTTATAAATTGTTTATAATTTACTTTTGGCACACCGGAATTATTATTTACCATTTTAACATCTCCGGGCTTTCAAAAATCATTTTGTCCTTGCTTCTGTCTTACCATCATTCTTAGCTTTTATTGCTTTCTGAGCATCTGCTAAGGTCTTTATTGTTATAGAAAAGCATGTATTACCAGTAAGACCTGGTCGAAAAGACCCTCGCAAAGTCAAACCCCAGGCATCTGTAAGCTTTCTATATAGGGTGGCTTAATCATAGATAATTATAAGTTTTTTTTGACAGATAAGCAATCTGTCTTTTTGTTGTACTGCAAAATAGACAAAAGAAAAAAACACATCATATTTATCAAACAATTGCAAATATGATGTGTTTTATAATTATGTCAAAATTCTTAACTTAATGACATTGCTCTTTCGAGCTCTTTTTGCTTTGTACAACATTAAATTGTAGATGATTACTGTAAGAGTGAAAGCACTCCCTGTGTAGACTGGTTTGCCTGTGCAAGCATAGACTGTCCAGCCTGAGCAAGAATGTTGTTCTTGCTGTAGTTAACCATCTCAGAAGCCATATCTGTATCACGGATACGAGACTCAGCTGTTGTAGTATTCTCAACTACGTTGTCGAGGTTGTTGATTGTGTGCTCAAGACGGTTCTGAACTGCACCGAGTGATGAACGCTGTGAAGATACCTTTGAGATTGCATCTGAAATAGCATCTACTGCGTATGTTGCAGCATTACCAGAATCATCCTTAATGTTAAGACCTTTGATACCAAGACTTGCTGAATCCATTGAATCAATGTTGACGTTGATCTTGTTTGTCATATCAGCATCAGCACCCACATGGAGGTTAAATGATAATGTATCTGCAACTGTTGCATAGCCTTTAGTAATGTTAAATGTTGTCTTACCTGTTGCAGCATCATCAGTTCCACCATCTACTGTTGCTTTAGAATCTACTGTTCCTATATTATTAGCCTCGGTTAATTCTTTCTGAATCAGCTCTTTTGCTTTAGAAGCTGTTATTATAGATGAATCATCGTCATCAATATTATCAGGATTAGCAGCACCTGTGGCATCTTTTTCATCCGTCATTACAGTTACAGATTTTCCATTATACTCAACAGTTGAACCACCTTTTATAAGCTTCTTTAACGCAGCCTTATCTTTATCTGCAGAAGTATCTAATTCAGTACCATCCTTACTTATTTTACCATCAGTTGCAATATCATATTTATTTCCATCGATAGTAATTGATGTAGCAGTAGTTGCAGCATCGTTTATTGCCTTATCTGCTATTCCCTCTGCATCTGCCTTTGAAGAACCAATAGTATACTCTTTTCCTGCAATTGTGATTTTATCGCCAGACTCAAGAGTATCCATTACAAATGTAGCAGACTTTGCACTATCTGTAAGAGTTCCTTTAAGACCTGCATCATGTCCATTCATAAAAACATTCTTTGTAGCGCCCTTGTCTCCCTTTAACAGATATGTCTCATTGAACTTTGTTGTCTCTGATACACGGTCAATCTCTGTTGTAAGCTGGTCAATCTCATCCTGGATAGCCTGACGGTCTGAATCCTTTGAGTTTGTACCATTGGCAGCCTGTGTTGCAAGCT
>OCAA01001409.1_pt1 | contig 12456 bp, 8 predicted proteins | sample 1538241 | NCBI WGS metagenome assembly OCAA01 (sample SAMEA2580241, study PRJEB22360) | human gut metagenome | biome: human gut; feature: human-associated habitat; material: faeces | place: Denmark | collected 2008/2010
TGCTGATTCCGCCGGAATACCGCGGTATCGGCATCCGCATCGAGGACGACGTGCTCATGACCGAGAACGGCCCCGAATGGATTTCCGCCGGCATCCCGAAGCAGATCGACGACGTCGAAGCCTGGATGGCCGAGCAGGCTGCCCAAGCGAAGTAACCTAAGCTCCCTCTGATGAGGGAGCTTCTTTTCTACTAAGGAGGCAATGTGTCCACTCCGGAATTTGTGTTGGAATTGCGTAAGAAGATCGGCCATGATCTGTTGTGGCTCAATGGCGTGACCGGTTGTGTACTGAACGAACATGGTCAACTGCTGTTGGGCCGTCGTTCGGACACGGGCGAATGGGCGATGGTCTACGGCATCAACGAGCCGGGCGAACAGCCGGCGGACACGGTGGTGCGCGAAATCAAGGAGGAGACGGGCATCGATGCCATCGTCACCGATTTGGTGGCCGTCACCTCGTCAAACAAGGTACTGACCTACGCCAATGGCGACAACACCATGTACATGGATCATTCGTTCCTGTGCGCCCTGAAGCCCGGCGGCAATGCCGAGCCGTTCGTAGGCGACGAGGAAAGCCTGAGCGTCGGCTGGTTCGATCTGGATGACCTGCCCACTCCCCTGGCGGCCAGCACGAGCGAGCGGCTGGAGCTGTTCCATACTTACATCGAGAACAAAAAACACGGCGACGCCCACGCCCTGTTCCAGTTCGATGGGCAGCAGTACTAGCGGATATAAAGTTAGCTCCCTCTGACGAGGGAGCTCCAATGCTATGCGATTACGCCTCTTGGGCTAGGAGCTCGTGGAGGTGGGCGCGGTGTTGCTGCTGTTCGCGCGGGTCGGGCACGGGCAGGGAGGCCAGCAGCTTCTTGGTGTACGGGTTCTCCGGGTGCTGCATAATCTGGTCGGCATCGCCGTGCTCCACGATCTGGCCCTTATGCATCACCATGATGCGGTCGGCAAGCATATCGACCACCGCCAAATCATGGGTGATGAACAGGCACGCGAAGCCGATTTCCGCCTGCAGTCGCTTGAACAGCTCCAACACCTTGGCCTGCACCGACACGTCCAATGCAGAAGTCGGCTCATCGGCGATCAGCAGCGACGGCTTCAACGCCAAACCACGCGCCAAAGACGCCCTCTGGCGCTGGCCGCCGGACAGCTCATGCGGGAAACGGTTCATGTAGGCGCGCGGCAGCTGGACCATCTCCAGCAGATCGCCCACATAGTTCTTGGCATCGGCCACGGAACCGTACTTGTGGTGCACGAGCAGCGGCTCGGCCACATTCTCCGCGATGGTCATCAGCGGGTTGAACGAGGAGCCCGGATCCTGGAACACGAAACCAATGTCCGCGCGCTTGGGCTTGAAGTCACGCTCCTTGACGCCGTTCATCTCGATGCCGAGCACGTTCAGGGAGCCGCCGGACACCTTCTGCAGGCCGGCGATGGCACGGCCGGTGGTGGACTTGCCGGAACCGGACTCGCCCACCAGGCCCAGCACTTCGGAGCGGTGGATGGTGAAGTTCGCGCCGTCCACGGCCTTGAAGTCGGGCTGCATGAGATGGCCCGGGTACGTGATGGTCAGGTTCTTGGCCTCGACGGCGATCGGCTGTTCGCGCCAATCGGCCTTGCGCTCGATCGGTTTGCCCTCGCGGTCGCGCACGACCAGCTTCTGACCGATGCGCGGCACGGCACCCAGCAGTCGCTTGGTGTAGTCGTCCTTCGGATGGTAGAAGATCTGCTCCACGTCGCCCTGCTCGACCACGTGGCCGCGGTACATGACGACCACCTGGTCGGCGATGTCCGCGATCACGCCCATGTTGTGGGTGATGATGAGCACGGAGGCGTCGAACTCGTCACGGGCGAGGCGCAGCAGGTCGAGAATTTCGGCTTGCACGGTCACGTCGAGGGCAGTGGTGGGCTCGTCGGCCAGAATCAGGCCGGGGTTCAGCACCAACGCCATGGCGATGACGATGCGCTGCTTCTGGCCGCCGGAGAACTGGTGCGGGTAGTAGTCCACGCGGGTTTCGGCATCCGGGATGCCGACCTTCTTCAGGATGTTGATGGCCTTGGCGCGCAGTTCCTTCTTGTCCTTTATGCCGTGGGCGCGCAGGCCCTCTTCAATCTGCCAGCCGATGGTGTACACCGGGTTCAGCACCGAATTGGGCTCCTGGAACACCATCGCGGCCTCGGAACCACGCACTTCGCGCAGCTGTTCGCCGCTCAGGGAGAGCACGTCCAGCGAATCGGAGCCATCGCGCTTGGACAGGTAGACGGCACCGGAGGTGGTGGCCGTCTCCGGCAGCAGCTTGATGATGGAGCGCGCGGTCACGGACTTGCCGGAACCGGATTCGCCGACCACGCCGACCACGGTCTTGCGCGGAATGGTGAAGTTCACGTCCTCAACGGCCTTGATGGAGCCGGCGTCGGTCATGAAGGAGACGGACAGGTCCTTGATATCGGCGAGATTCTTGTTGTTTTCGCTCATCTCTCACTCCTTGCCTTCCGGCTTGCCCTCGCCGGTCCATTCGGAGGCGACGATGGTCGGGTCATGGTCGGTGACGGTGGCCGGCGGGTCGACGTTCGCGTCGAGTTCGGCAATCACCTCGTTGCGTGCGGTCGGCTTCTCGTTTGGGTCGACGGACGTGTCTTCGATCGATCCGACCACTTCGCCGGCGGACTTGCGGGCGCGCAGACGCGGGTCGGCCAGATCGTTGAGCGATTCGCCCACGAGCGTGATGCCGAGCACGATGAGCACGATGGCGATGCCCGGGAACACGGCAGTCCACCAGATGCCGGCGGTCACGTCGGAAACCGAGCGGTTCAGGTCGTAGCCCCATTCGGCGGCGGCGGTCGGCTCGATGCCGAAGCCGAGGAAGCCCAGGCCGGCGAGGGTCAGGATGGCTTCGGACGAGTTCAGCGTCAGGATCACCGGCAACGTGCGGGTGGAGTTCTTGAACAGGTGCTTGGTCATGATGCGCCAGGTGGAGGCGCCGACCACGCGCGCGGACTCGACATACGCGGATTCCTTGATGCGGATCACTTCGGCGCGAATTGTGCGGAAATACTGCGGGATGTACACCACGGTGATGGAGATGCCGGAAGCCAGAATGCCGCTCCACAGGCCGGACTGGCCGTGGGAGATCATGATGGCCATCAGAATGGCGAGCAGCAGCGAGGGGAAGGAGTAGACGGCGTCGGCGATCATCACCAGAATGCGGTCCACCCAGCCACCGTAGTAGCCGGAGACCAGGCCGAGCAGCACGCCGGCGAAGATGGAGAGCAGCACGGCCACGACGATGGCGATGACGGCGGTGCGTGCGCCCCACACCACACGGGAGAACACGTCGAATCCGGCGGCGGTGGTGCCCCAGATGTGTTCGGCGGAGGGTGCGGCCTGCGCCGGGAAGGACGTGCCGTCGGCGGCCTTGATCTGGGCGTGGCCGTAGGGGGCGATCAGCGGGGCGAAGAGGGCCACGAGCAGGAAGAACGCGGTGATCGCGAGACCGGTGATCAGCATGCCCTTCTGCCAGCCGACCGCCACGCGCAGTTCCTTGATGATCGGGATCTTGGTCCAGAACGGCGTCTTGGTGCTGACGTTGAGCTTGGTAAGGCGGTCGTCACCGGGGACGGTGATCTTGTCTTGGGATGCGGTGGTCATCTCAGTACCTCACTCTCGGGTCGATAAGCGCGGCGATGACGTCGACGAGGAAGTTGACGACGGCCACGATGATGGCGATAAGGATCACGATGCCCTGCACGGCCACGAAGTCACGGGCCTTCAGGTACTGGGACAGCATGAAGCCCAGGCCCTTCCATTCGAAGGTGGTTTCGGTCAGGACCGCACCGGCGAGCATCAGGGCGATCTGCATGCCCATGACGGTGATGATCGGGATCAGGGCCGGTCGCCAGGCGTGCTTGTTGAGCAGGCGCTTTTCGGAGACGCCGCGCGAGCGGGCAGCCTCGACGTAGCCGGAATTGTAGGTGGAGATGACGTTGGTGCGTACCAGACGGATGAACACGCCGGCGGTCAGGAGGCCTAGGGCGACGGCCGGCAGCACGGCGTGGCGCAGCACGTCGACGAGCACGTTCATGTCGCCGAGCTGGATGGCGTCGATGATGTAGAAGCCAGTCGGCGATACCAGACGGGTGAACTGCATTTCGGAGTTCAGGTCGGAGCGGCCGGAGGCTGGAAGGATGTTGAGCCAGACAGCGAAGATGAGCTTCAGCACGAGGCCGAGGAAGAACACCGGGGTGGCGTAGCACAGGATGGCGAAGGTGCGGATGCCGGCGTCGGCGGCACGGTCGCGTTTGCGGGCGGCGAGTCGGCCTAGGCCGATGCCGACAATCAGCGCCACAATCAGGGCGAGGAAGGCCAGTTCGAATGTGGCGGCGCCGTAGTGCGTAAGAATGCTGATCACCGGCTGGTTATCGGTCAGCGTCGTGCCGAGGTCGCCGTGCAGCAGGCCGCCAAGATAGTCGACGTATTGCACAATCAGCGGGCGGTCATAGCCGGCCGCGTGGATGCGCTGCTGGAGTTCGGCGGAAATCGGGTCGCCGGTGGCGCGCATCACGAAGAACACGATGGTGACCAGAATGAAAACGGTGGGAATAATGAGAAGGAACCTCGTCAGCACGAAGCGGAAGAAACTACCTGACAGTCGGTTCTTCTTCGTCTTGGCTTTCGCCGGAGTGGTGCTGGAGGTCGCTATGGCGCTGTCTGACACGCGATGCTCCTTGGTGTTGGTAATCGGTATATAAAGCAATAAAGGCTCCCCTCTCCGAGGGGAGCTGGCGGCGAAGCCGACTGAGGGGAGTCATACGAGTTGGGCTCCCCTCAGTCTGCCGTCGGCAGACAGCTCCCCCCCCTCAAAGAGGGGAGCTCATGCTGGATCAGCCCTTGGTGACGGAGGCATAGCGGAAGCGGAAGGAAGCGTCGAGGGTGACACCCTTCACGGAGGTGCCGGTGACGGCGACCTGGGCACCCTGCAGCAGCGGGATGGTGGAGAGGTCTTCGGTCTCGAGCTTCTGAATCTGCTTGAGGATGTCTCCACGAGCGGACTCGTCCTTCTCGCCGGCCTGCTTGACGATCAGGTCGTTGACTTCCTTGTTGGAGTAGCCGTTGTTCACGAAGTTACCATCGCGGAAGAACGGGGACAGGTAGTTGTCCGGGTCGGAGTAGTCCGGGAACCATCCAAGCTGGTAGACCGGGTACACACCGTCGGAATCGTCGGTAACCACACGATCCTTGTTGTACTGGGTCCATTCGGTGGACTGCATGTCGACCTTGAACAGGCCGCCTGCCTCAAGCTGGGACTTCAGGGCAGCGTACTCGTCGGCGGAGACGGAGCCGTAGTGGTCGTTGTTGTACTGGAGCTTGAGGTCGACCGGGGTGGTGACGCCGGCGTCGGCGAGGACCTTCTTGGCCTTCTCGGTGCTCGGCTTGCCGTTGCCGTCGCCGTAGGCGGACTTCAGCGTGTCATCGTGACCGGCCAGGCCGTCCGGGATGAAGGAGTACATCGGGGTGTAGGTGCCCTTGTAGACCTTGGTGGAGAGCTCTTCGCGGTCGATGAGGTTGGCGACGGCCTGGCGCACGGCCTTGGCCTTGTTGGCGTCGGCATCGGGCTGGGATTCGCCGTAGGGCTGAATCTTGAAGTTGAAGGCGATGAAGCGCTCCTCACCGCCCGGGCCCTTGACGACCTTGACCTTGGAGTCCTTGGAGAGGTCCTCGATGTCGGTCGGGCTCAGGGAGCGGTTGGCCACGTCGATCTGGCCCTGCTGGACGGCCATCTTCAGGTTGGAGGCGTCGGCGAAGTACTTGACCTGCACGGCGGAGTTCTTGGCCGGGGTCAGGCCCTTGTAGGAGTCGTTCTTGGCGTAGGCGGCGGACTCGTTGATCTTGAAGGCGGTCAGCGTGTACGGGCCGGCAAAGGCCTTCTTGGAGACGATGGTGTCGGCGTCGGTGAGCTTGTCGGCGTCGAAGGTATCCTCATCGACGATCGGGCCGGCGGGGCTGGACATGACCTGCTTCAGAGTCACGTCAAAAGGCACGGAATCCTTGAACACCACGGTGGTGTCGTCCTTGGCGGTCACGGATTCGACGTTGGCGAGCAGGGAGCTCGGGCCGTTCGGGTCGTTGATCTTCTTGATGCGATCGTAGGAGAACTTGACGTCGGAAGCGGTCAGGTCGTTGCCGTTGGCAAACTTCAGGCCGTCCTTGAGCTTGACGGTGAATTCGGTGCCGTCATCGTTCCAGGTACCGTCATCGGCGGCGATGTCCGGGCTCAGTTCGGAGGTGTTGTAGTCCTGGGCGTACAGGAACGGGAACACCTGGATCTGCACGGCGTATGAACCGTTGTCGTAGGAGCCGGCGGGGTCCAGGCTGGTGATCTTATCGGTGGTGCCGATGGTGATGGCGTTGCCGGAATCGGCACCTGCGGTGGTGTCATCCTTCACACCGCCGCAGGCGGTCAGGGATGCGATGGCGGCCACGGAGACGGCGGCGGCCAGAATCTTCTTGGAATTCAACAGGAATCCTCTCTCATAACTTGTTTCCACGTCATCACTGCGGGCGTGGATTACCGCCTGACTATGGTGCGGATGTGTTACCTCTGCGTTTCCATAGTCATCGACTTATGTTTCGCTTGTGGCGACCAAGGCCGGTTTTATGCGGTATCGAGCAGTATTACGGATTCTTGTATTACGACGTGAATAACGGTCACATGGTGAGACAAATATACTATCATCTCACCATGTGACCATGTTCGTAGACGAATGCCTTCCATTCGTCAACCGGTCGGCCTACTGCTACTTGAGCTTGCGGCCCGCGCACCACACCTGTTCGACCGTCCAGTCGGCCGGGTCCGCAAGGTTGAAATCGGCGGCGAAGCCGGGGGCGATGAGGCCGATCGGCGCCCCGGTGACCGGGTTCGGCCGGTCGAAGCCGAACGCCTTGGCCGGCGTCAGAGTTGCCGCCTCGACCGCGTCCACCGGGCTGAAGCCCAGTTCGCACACCGCACGGCGCACGGCGACCTCCAGCAGCAGAGTGGAGCCGGCGATGGCGCCGTTGGAGACCAGGCGCGCATGCCCGCCGACCACGTTCACGTCCAGCGCGCCCAACTTGTAGGCGCCGTCCGGGCAGTCGGTGGCGGCCATCGCGTCGGTCACGAAGGCCGTGCGGTGAGGCGCGAACCGGAAGGAGAGGCTCACCATCGGATCCTGCACGTGGAATCCGTCGTTGATGAGCTCGATGGTGACGCGCGGGTCCTCCACCGCGGCCGGAATCGGACCGGGTTCGCGGTGATGCAGGCCGTTCATCGCGTTGAACATGTGGGTCATGATGCCCGCGCCCGCGTCGAAGCCGGCTTTGGCGGTCTCGTAGTCGGCGTCGCAGTGGCCCACGGCCGGCACCACGCCGGCAGCGGCGAACTGGCGGATGGCGGAGAGGGGATCTGCCGCTTCGGGGGCGATGGTGATCTGGCGGATGCAGCCAAGCTTGCCGGAGGCGGGGTCGGCACCGGAGGCCTCAAGCATCTTATCGACGATGTCAGGCACCGGATCCTTGAGACATTCCGGGTCATGTGCGCCCTTGCGGGCCAGGGCCAGGAACGGGCCTTCCAGATGGCAGCCTAGGATGTCGGGGCGGCCGGACTCCATTGTGGCGCGGACGGTGCGGATGTTGCGGCAGATCACGTCCACGGGGTTGGTGATCAGCGAGAGCACCTGGCGCGTGGTGCCATGCACGGCGTGGCCGGCCCGCGCCACGTCGATGCCGTCCGGCCCGTCATCGAAGCTCTTCTCCCATGCGCCGTGCGCGTGGATGTCCACGTAGCCGGGGGTCAGAATACGGCCTTCGGCGTCGATGACCGCGTTGCGATCGGCCGGGTCGAGCCCCACCGTGCGGCAGCAGTGCTCGAAGGTCCCCTCCCCCGTGCCGGCCGCCATGATGACGCCGGCGGCATCGGAGACGACCCAATATCCGCGCCGTTCGCCGCGCGCATCCACCTTGCGCGCGTTACGAATCGCCACCGGAGCCGGCTTGCCCTCCAGTGCCGCGGTCACGCGCGAGACTATCTCGTTCCTATCAGACATGTTGTTCTCCTTACCGCTCATGCGCTCCCGCTGGCGGGAGCCAGCACACGATAACTCAGATGCCCTGCCAGGCCGGCTTGTGGGTGTAGGCGTAACGGTAGTAGTCCTTGTGGCGCAGGCGGGACGCGGCCTCCTCATCCACGATAATCGTGGCGTGCGGGTGCATCTGCAGCGCGGAAGCCGGGCAGAACGCTGACACGCCGCCTTCCACCGTCTCCTCGATGGCTTCGGCCTTGCCGGCACCGAACGCCAGCAGCACGAGGTGACGGGCCTTCATGATCGTGCCAATACCCTGCGTGATGCAGTGGGTGGGCACTTGGTTGATGTCGTTGTCGAAGAAGCGCGCGTTGTCGATGCGGGTCTGTTCGGCCAAGGTCTTGACGCGAGTGCCGGAGGCCAGCGAGGAACCGGGCTCGTTGAAGCCGACGTGGCCGTCGGTGCCGATGCCGAGGATCTGCACGTCGATGCCGCCAGCGGCTTCGATGGCACGATCATAGGCCGGGCCGGCCAGCGCGACTTTGTCGCCGTCTTCGAGCGGAGTGCCGTTGAGTACGTCGCCGGGCACATGGACCTTGGCCGGGTCCAGGCCAAGCGGTTCGACCACGGTGCGATGGATGGTCGCATGATAGGACTCGGGATGGGTCAGCGGCAGCCCGATGTATTCGTCAAGCGCGAAACCACGCACGCCCGAAACGTCAATGGCCTCGTCCTTGACGATCTTGGCGAGCGCCTGATAGGCGGCCAGCGGGCTGGAGCCAGTGGCCAGGCCCAGCACGGCGTCCGGCTTTGCTTTGATCAGGTCCGCCACGCAACGGCCGTAGATCTCGCCGGCCTCGGCTTCGTTCTTGACAATGATGATTTCCGGCATCGGTTTCCTCCAGTTCCGTGCGGCCCGCCCGATGCGAGTCGCTGTACCGCCGCCCGTCTTGCGGATAATGGCAACATCCTTGTCACGTCCGGGTGCCGCGCGGCGTTCCAACCACCGTTCGGCGTAGCGCCGATTGGTGATTCGCTATTTGTTAATGATACTAACAATTTTGGACCTTATGAACACTCACGGTGTTTCCTGACGCTTCACACAGGTACACTGGAATTTATTAGTGAAGTTTCATAACAGTTTCAACGACGAAATTGCGCTTCACCGTCTAAGCTGTGTATGGAACAACAATCGCCGTCCACTCGCTCACCATCAGGCAGGAGGAAACATGTCATATCTCGGTCTCAACACAACGACCGACGACCATGCGGCCAAGGCTTCCCCCGCCGAACGAACGACCCCCGCCCATCCCGCCAGGGCTCCCCCCGCCGATGTGCGCCGCAAGAACCGCCAACTTATCTTCAGGTTGTTGTTCCCCACCAACCAGTATTCGCGCGCCGAGCTCGGCCGACGCACCGGATTGAGCCGCGTGGCCGTTTCCGATGTGGTCGGTCGGATGCTGGAGGAAGGATTGCTGCGCGAGACCGGTCAGGCACCCAGCGGCGGCAAAGGCAAACGAGGCACACTGCTGAGCATCGATATCGATCGACTGCGCATCATCAGCATCGACCTGACGCAGGAGCACCTGCTGCACGGCGCAGTCACCAATCTGCTCGGCCAGCCGCTGCGTCACGCCGAAGTCACCCTGAACACCGGCTCATTCGTTTCCGTGGATGTGATCATCGAGCTCATTGAGAAGATGCTGGGCATGTCCGATGGCGAGGTCATCGGCATCGGAGTCGCCTCCCCCGGCGTGGTAGACAACGGCGTGGTCCGCTCCTCCACGATGCGCGGCTGGAACAATCTCGACCTGTCCACGCCAATCGCCGAACATTTCGGACTTGAAGTAAACGTCAGCAACGACGCCACCGCAGCCATGCTCACCGAACGTTTCTTTGGCCAAGGCGGGCCGAATATGCTTTTCGTGCGCATCGAAAGAGGCATCGGTTCGGCGATTCTGCTCTCGGACACGCCGGTAATCGGCGAACTGCACGCGGCTGGCGAGCTCGGCCATATTTCCATCGATCTTGACGGGCCGCTGTGCCCTTGCGGCAAGCACGGTTGCTTGGAGACGATGATTTCCGGAACCGCATTGAAGAAGCAACTCAGCGCAGCAGACGTGGAGCAGCATCAGGGTATCCTTGCTCGGGCGGGCCGCTATCTCGGCCAGGCCCTGTCCATGCCTGTGGGCCTTTTGGATATGGCAGACGTATGCGTCTATGGGCAGCCGAACATCATCAACGAGACGTTCATTGACGCGGCACAGCAGTATCTGGATGCCGCCACGTCCTCGTCCTTCCATAAACACACGGTGATCCGGCGCTGCGAATGCGGACCCGACATCACCGTACAGGGCGAGGCCATCGCCGTGGTCTTCCAACACTTGGCCAAATAAAGCTGGCCACCCCGGCAACGAAACGCGCAAGGCCAAGCGCGGCACAGCACGGCACAGCACGACATAAAGCGATATAGGACCGCATGGAAGATGCGGTCTCGGAGACAAATCCGACGCCTCATCTTCCATGCCCCGGCACTATGCCAGTGCTATGCCGCCATGGCGGCACCGATGGCTCCGACCGGTTGATCGACGGGTGCCAGACGCAGCCGGGCCGGCAGGTCCAGCGTTTCAAGGAATCGGCATTGCGATTCGCGCCGGCGCAGCTCAGCCGTGATCACCTCGACCAACGGTTCACCGGTTTTGGCCATGCCGCCACCCAAGACAATCAGTCGCGGGTCAACGGATTGGGCCAAAATCTGGATAGTGTCGCCGATGGCGCGCACTACCATGTCCAGCACATCGACGGCCTCGGCCTCCCGCTTTTTCGCGCGACGAATCAGGTCGGGCATCGGCGGGTCGGCGTTGGGCCACAGACGTCCCACGGATGCGCCCGAGCAGACGGTTTCCAAGCATCCGTATTGCCCGCAAGGGCACTTGAGGCGATGAGGTTCGACTGGGATATGGCCGATTTCGCCGGCCGCACCGCTATAGCCATGCATCAGCACGCCGTTTTCGACAATGCCCGCAGCCAGTCCGGTGCCGAAGTTCAGGAACGCAATGGTACCGGCCATGCCATCTGCACCGCCCAACACGGTGGCCGCGCCGACGGCGGCGGCGTTGACGTCGTTTTCCACATGGGCCGGCACGCCCGAACGCTGCGAGATCAACGGCCCCATATCCAGCGAGACCACGTCGAGATTCACGATATTGCCCACATGCCCGCTGGCCGAATCCACCGTGCCCGGGGTACCGACACCGATGGCCCTCACCTCGTCAAAACGCTCACCCGCCGCCTGATGCGCTACAGCGACGATGTCTTCGATCACGGCATCGTTGCCATGTCTGGCGGGAATACGGGCGGAACCCAATACCGTGCCCATTGCGTCAACCAGCACAGCTTCGATTTTTGTTCCGCCCACGTCAACACCGATTTTGAGATTGTTCATAGTGTTTTCGGACATCAGTCCTCCCCTGTTCTTCATCGAACGTTTCGCTTGATATCAGTGTACATCTGACTATTGACAACTATCTTAACAAATTCACCCAAGACGACACTCACATGCACGACACGCCGAATGACATATTGATTGCGTCAATCAATTAACAGCGTTAATATCTTAATCAAGTTCAGATTCAAAGACGAGCGGAACAACTCGCAGCGGTGCAGACAAGGAGGACTTAAGACCGATGGCAACAAACACCACCCACGCCACTTCCCAGGCCAGTGTCTCCGAATCCAACCGCTCCCGCATCGTCAAGCACCTGTATCACAACGGCATCAGTTCCCGCGCGCAAATCGCCAAGGCACTGGAACTCACCCCCGCGGCCATCACCAAAATCACCGCACGCCTTATCGAGGCCGGCATGATTGAAGAGACCGGCGATCTGGAAGGCTCCAAGAACCGCCGTTCCATCGGACTCAAGCTCAACACCACGCACTTCCGCATCATCGGCATCAAATTCGCCCGCTCGCTGGTGCAGATCGGCGTGTTCGACCTGTGCGGCAACACCCTGAGCTTTGAAAACCTGCCCACGGTGTGCGACAACACCATCAACGACTCCATCGTCACCATCCACCAGCGCGTCGAACAACTGCTCGACAACGACCCATCCATCGTGGCCATCGGCATGGCAGTGCCCGGCCCCTATCTGCGTAACGTAGGCCGCACCGCCGTGGTGTCCAACATGCAGGGCTGGCGCAAAATCAACTTCATCGACGAATTCGCCACCGCTTTCCGCGTGCCAGTGTTCATCGAACAGGACGCCCGCGCCGGCGCCCTCGCACATTATCTCTTCGACCCGTCGGTGCACGCCGACGACAACCTCGCCTATTATCTGGTCGGCGAAGGCGTGGGCCTCGGCGTCATCGACAACGGTCGCCTCATCAACGGCTT
>OCAA01001412.1_pt1 | contig 12429 bp, 10 predicted proteins | sample 1538241 | NCBI WGS metagenome assembly OCAA01 (sample SAMEA2580241, study PRJEB22360) | human gut metagenome | biome: human gut; feature: human-associated habitat; material: faeces | place: Denmark | collected 2008/2010
GCGGACAGTGGACTTTCACCACACAATCACACGTGCGCTGCCGGGCGCACAAAAAAAACTCACCTAAAGCACTGGCTCCAGGTGAGTTTTTCAATGGTTTGACTTTTATTTGGAATTAATGTTCATCACCGCCGGCGTGCTTAAACATGCGCAGACCCGTGGTCATGGACGAGAGCGTGGTGCAGCCGCCCATGATGTCTTCACGGAAGGACATGTACATATGCGCGATGGTGAAGATAATCAGCACGTACATCAGTGCATGGTGCACCGTACGCACGGCCTGAGCATCGCCAAAGAGCGTGAACACCCATCCGAACCAGGCCATCCAGCTCGTGTCGGCACCCCAGGCCTGAGCATAAAGCGCAAGACCCGTGATGATGAGGAGGATGCTGCCCAACACAAAGAAGCCGAACATGGCGAGCTGCGCGAGCGGATTGTGACCCGCGTACTCTGCGCTCGTCTTCTTCATGAAGAGGTAATAGGCAACCTGACCGAAAACGCCCTTCCACCACTTCCACGACCAAAGCGGCGGAATGAAGATCTGACGCGAGTACTTGTTCCCGACGACCGCCCAGTAGAGACGGTAGATGAAAAGCACCGTGTAGATGATGCCGGCCGCAAAGTGCGCAAAGCGGATGTAGGCGAAGTCATAGGTAGCCCATGTATCGCCGAGATTGGAAACCAAAGGCGCCCCAATGAGGAACCCGGTCACAATCATCACGAACATGCAGACCATCATGGCCCAGTGCCACACTCGAACCGGCGCCTCCCAGACATAAAGCGGGTGCGTACCCGCACTCATGTCTACTTCGTAGGTGACTGGATCGATTTTCATAGGTCCTCCTTGACCTCAGCACACCTGCACGGACGTAAGCTCTTCGCCTTCGGGCGAGTAGAGATGCGTAGCGCAGGCAAGGCACGGGTCGAAGCTGTGGATCGTACGGATGATCTCCAGCGGACGCTTCGGATCAGCGAGCGGCGTACCAATAAGCGAAAGCTCATAGGTACCCTTCTGCCCTTCACTGGAGCGCGGCGAAGCATTCCAGGTCGTGGGCACCACCGCCTGCCAGTTTTCGAGGCGGCCGTTCTTGATGACGCAGTAGTGCGCGAGTGCGCCGCGCGGAGCTTCGCACGGACCCCCGCCGCGGCATTCCTTCGGCCAAGTCTTGGGTTCCCAGAACTCCATATTGGCCGCAGTTTCGTCGCCGGCCTTGATGTTGGCCGTCAGGTCATCAATGTACTGCGCGAGCTTGTGCGTCATCCACTGGCACTCAAGCGCACGGGCAGCATGACGGCCGAGTGTGGAGAAGGCCGCTTCGAGCGGGAGATTCAATTCCTTGAGAAGTTCGAGAGCCGGTTCCTTAAAGTGCGGAACGTTCTTCGCGATGCCGATCACCATACGGGCAAGCGGCCCCACTTCCATCATGTGACCTCGCCAGCGCGGGCTCTTGATCCAGGAATACTTGCCGTCCGGAGCGAGCCAGTTGAACTTCGTTTCCGTACCGTCGCTTCCCGGCGGGAGTTCGTAGTGCTGGTCAGTAATGCCGTCCCACGGATGCAGACCTTTGTCGGCTTCCGGATACTTGTACCAGGAGTGGTCAACAAATTCCTGAACCTGCTCGGGATCGCGCGTGTCAACATCAAAGACTTCGTTGAGGTTGCCGTTGAGAATGGCGCCGCGGGGAATCTGAATCGACTTGTCAGAATAGTCGTTAGCGATTTCGGGGAAGTCACCGTAAGACAACATGTTGATGCCGGCGAGCCCCTTGCCGTACTTGAACCAATCCGGATAGAAGGATGCAATAGCCTTAATGTCCGGGATATAGACGTTCGCGACGACATCGATGGCATGCTGGGCGACTTGACGCATATAGTTAAGCGTCACTTCGTTTACCATTGTGCCCTGGGCGCCCGTATCGTGGACGTTGATCGGGCAGGCGACGCCGCCCACAAGATAGTTCGGATGCGGGTTCTTGCCGCCCAGAATCGTATGAATGCGCACAACTTCACGCTGGAAGTCGAGCACTTCAAGGTAATGAGCGACCGCAAGCAGATTCACGGCCGGCGGAAGCTTCATGGCGGGATGGCCCCAATAGCCCTTATTGAAAATCGAGAGCTGCCCCGATTCAACGAGCTTCTTCACGCGGTTCTGCACATCGCGGAAGTAACCGACAGCTGCGAGCGGATGGCGCGGCGAAATCTTTTGCTGGATAGCAGCCGTTTCGCGCGGATCAGCATCGAGCGCGCTGACAACGTCCACCCAGTCGAGCGCTGAGAGCTGATAAAAGTGAACGATATGGTCATGAATGTAGAGCGTGGCATTCAGGATGTTGCGGATCAGATTGGCGTTCTTCGGGATCTTGATGCCGATTGCATCCTCAACGGCACGGACGGCGGAAAGCGCGTGAATACCCGTACAGACGCCGCAGATGCGTTCAACGAACGCCCAGGCGTCGCGGGGATCGCGGCCCTTCAAAATGACTTCGAGGCCGCGCCACATCGTGCCGGTGCTCATGGAGTCGACAATCTTGCCGTCATCGCCCAGCACTGCCTGCACGCGCAGGTGACCTTCAATACGGGTGACCGGGTCGACTACGATTCTGCGTTCGCTCATTATTCCTTACCTCCGATTTCCTTATTGGTCTTGGCGCGCGCCTGAGCAACCGCCGAGAGCGCAGCATGCGCTGCAGCTGCAGCGCCCACCACTGCAACAGTGGCGAGGCCGACCTTATCGACCGTGCCTTCAACGCCCGCAAAGATCGGGGGCAGAACGGTCGTTTCGTGTTCGTAGAAGCTGCCCTTGTCAAAGAAGTTGGGTTCAGCGCAGCCAATGCAGCCGTGGCCGGACTTAACAGGCCAGGACAGCCCTTCGTTCCACTGAATCGTGGAGCAAGGCGCATAGGTCGTCGGACCCTTGCAGCCGACCTTATAGAGGCAGTAGCCGAGCTTGGCGCCCTGATCATCAAACTTCTCGGCGAACTGACCGGCGTCGAAGTGACCGCGACGATAGCACTTGTCGTGAATGCGCTGGCCGTAGAACATCTTCGGACGGCCGAGACGGTCGAGCGGCGGGAGACGATCGTAGGTGAGGATGTAGGTAATGACCGAGGTCATCACTTCCGGAATCGGCGGGCAGCCCGGCACCAGGACGATGGGCTTGTCGGTAATCACTTCCGTGATCGGCACGCATTCCGTAGGATTGGGCTTAGCAGCCTGCACGCAGCCCCAGGCGGCGCAGGAACCCCAGCCGATCACAGCCTTGGCGCCTTCGGCGACGTGCTTGATCTTATTGAGGAAGATTTCGCCGTTAGGCACACAGTTGATGCCGCCCTGATGAAGCGGAATGTTGCCTTCGACAGCCAGGATGTAGTTGCCCTTGTACTTTTCGATCGTCTCGTGCAGCGACTCTTCTGCCTGTTCGCCGGCAGCAGCCATAATCGTGTCGTCGTAGTCGAGCGACACCATGTTCGTCACCACATCGGCGACGATCGGCGTATAGGATCGGATGAAGGCTTCAGAGCAGCAGGTGCATTCCAGGCCGTGGAGCCAGATAACGGGCGTGCGCGGTTTGGTTTCCATCGCATGGGCGATTTCCTGCGCACCGGCGCTCCCGAGTCCGAGGCTCGCCGCAGTGAGCGAGCAGAACTGCAGGAAGCTGCGGCGGCTGATGCCGCGGCGGCGCAGCGCCTCGTATTGCGTTTCAAACATGTTGGTCTCCCCTCGTTAGAGAAAAGCGGGTCGAGCTTGGAAACCGGCTGGAGGGTGCGCCGGAGGCAAGCTTCTTTTCATTCTGCCGCGATTAAGGATTTAAGACTGCTTTTGCCAAAATCTTTTTCCCGCGATATCGAGAAATAGCGAAAAGGTTCTGAAAACACTTGTCGCTGCAGCTGGTGAGAAGATTAAAACCCAAAATTGTTCTGCGCATCCCCCCTAATGCTCGCTTCGCATAGGCCAAAAGTACTAGCAAGGTGTAGAGCCAAGCATTTTCTGAATAATCAATGTCATTGGAAAACACTATTAGCTCTTCAAGGTACGACATTCCGTTTTCAAATATCGTTTTGGCGGCCGTTTCGTTTTCAGCAAAATGGCTCTCCCAAAGAGGACGGACGTTTTGCGCTTCTACTGCTTAAAGATTAGGAAAGCGTATTCCTTCGACGGATTGGCGCTCGACCGGCGGCCTTCTATACTCGGGGAGCAAAAAAACAGACTGCGCCTTTTGCCTGAATCAGGAGCGTCCGTTAAGGACGGCAAAAGAGGCCGCAGCTGCCGGCCGGTCATCCCGCCGCTTCGGCACCATGGACGCGTCGCATGCCGTCAGCAGACGCAAAACGTCTTCCATGCCGGAGCCGATCGAGTTTTGATGACCTTCCGGCAATATGGAGAAGTGAGGAGAAAGATCCATGACCGAAGCGCAACGCGAGAATCCGAGCAGACGCCTGCGCGTTTTTACGCAGTCGCCGGCGGAGTTTTTCGACGAAGGTCTCCGGCAGATTGAAAAAACGCGCATGGCGGGTCTCCCGATCCTCAACCCCAAGCTCGTTGTGCGCTCTGCCGGCTGGCGGCGCTGGGGCAACGACTGGATCGGCGTAGTGACGACGCCCTGGGCAGTGCTTGGCATTTATGCCTGCGGGTCAAGAGAAGGATGGGTAGACGTTCCTGCCGACCGCACCCGAATCATTGAACTGCCGGCGGGCGACTTTCCATTTCGGGCCGTTGAAGATCCGATTTTGGGGCGGTGCCTCTTTTTGTCGCTCAAGAGCCCGCTCCTTGATGTGGGCGATCAGGAAACCGCTGACCTCATCGGCAAAATCACTTTAGACACGCTCTTTAAGGCGCAGTCCATTCCGGAGGACGATGAAGACGCAGCCGCCTGGGTGCCGCCGACCGCGGACGGCCAGCTTCGCCGCGTCATTCCGATTCGAATGACTCCGCCCAAAAACATTGAAGCAACGCCGCCCTTAACGCCGCCCAAGCCTGAACCTGAACCTCAGCCCGCTGAGCGCGAATCCTTCTTCGATAAGCTCGAAGAACCCGTATCGCGCCGCGAACTCTTCGGCCGCCGCAAAAAAGCAGAGCCGTCGGATGCAGCGCCCCTCATCAGCGCAGACACGACGCATGCCGAAAACGGCGCGAACTATCCGCTTCGCCCAACGTCTCACTCGGAGGACATCAAGCCATGATCATTGATGATGCCTCCATCCGCGTTCATATCAAGTCAAAGCCCTGCAGCCGAGCGACGGCAGTCGTTTCCTCAACGCGCACCAATGCTGTTGCGCGCGCGGCATCGCTGCCGGAAAACCGCGGAAAAGTTCGCCGGATGCTGACGCTCCTTTATGGCCTATGTCCGCTCGCTCATCTGGCCGCGTTTGAGGGCGCTTTGTCGGCAGCCCGCGGTGAAGATGAAAAACTTGACGGCTCTAAGCTCGAACGTCAGCGTCTCTTGGCGGATGCCGTGCGGCTTGAGGGGCTCACAGAAAACCTCCGCGTTCTGCTTTTGGAAGCTTCTCGCCTGGAGCTTGAAAGCGAAGCGCTCAATGTTATGCCGGGAGATATGCCTCCGGCCCCCGCTCTTGAGCCCGTTGACGCTCGTGCTGTCGGGAGTCTGCGCGCCGTCCTTTCTCAGGCAGCCAGCGCTTTGCTTAAGCTCCCGATGAGCAGCTCGTGGTCGGAAACGGAACACAATTTGGCTCAGCGCACGCGGGCAGAGCTCTCGGCCTCCATGAATGCCGCTGCCGCCATCGCTCAAACGAGCCTTTGGGGAATGCCGCCGGAGGATTTCTGCGGCTTGGTCGAAAAACCCGATGAAGAAGCGGCAGCCGCGATAATGCAGTGGGCGAAGACTTACGCGGCGAAACTGCCCGCTGCCCACTTGCTTGCCTCCATGCTCGCCTGCGCTGAAACGCTTGACCCGCGGGCCTTCCCGGAATCCGAAATTCCGCCGCTGCCGCATCACGCCGCGCTCGAAAGGCAGGCCTTCAGCGAAGAGCTCTGCTACCGCATGCTCCATGATCCGGGTTTTGACCTTGCGCCTTTCTGGCAGGGCACGCCGCGGCTCACGGGTTCCGCAGCACGGCTTCGGAACCACCCTGTGGTGGAGGGGCTCCTCAGCCGCTTCGGCTGCAAGCCCGCAGTACTGATGGCTGCGCGCATCGTCGAAACTGCTGAAGTGCTTCGCGCCTACCGGGCCTGCACGATGTGCCGGGAAGCCCGAGATGAAGCGCTCGAAGCGGGCGACGCCTTTACACATATCCTTTCGGCCTCGTCGCCCGCCGACGGCACGGGAATCTGTCTCGTTGAGACCGCTCGGGGACTCCTCGCCCATGCGGCGGCCGTTTCTGCCCAGGGCGAACTCACTGCACTGCGCATCACCTCTCCCACGGAATGGCAATTCTCTCCCAATGGTCCGGGTCAGCGCATTGCCCGGCCGGTGGTAAAGGAACTGCGTTTCCCGCAGGACGATCTTGAACGCCGCAAGCTTGAGGTCCGTGTGCGCCGTGCGCTCTTTGCGCTCGATGCCTGCGTGCCGATCACGTTTGCCTATACGCCCGCGGTGGGAACACAGGCTCAGGATGCCGCTCTCGAAGCGATGCGCCGGCCGGCAGCTCCCCGCACGGAACGCACGGACAACGGTGTGCGTGCACCGCAGACTGCAGCGGCTTATAGTGATGCCGCCTATGAACTGATTGGAGTGCCGAGCAATGCATGAACTTTCCATAGCCGAAGGCATCATCGAAATTGTTGAACGCACGGCCAATGCCAACCATGTCCAGCATGTGAAGACCGTGCGCGTCTCCATCGGCGAACTCGCCGGCGTGGACATTCCCAGTCTCGAATTTGCCTGGCAGTCAGTGCGTAAGGGCGGCGTTGCCCAAAACGCAGAACTTGAAATTGAACGGCCAAACGGCGAAGCTTGGTGTCTTCAATGCCAAAAAACCATTCCGCTTCACCGCTACGGCGATCCCTGCCCCGACTGCGGCGGCTATCAGCTTGCCGCGACGGGAGGAACGGAAATGCGCGTGATCGACATTCTTGAAGCTCCTGACGATCCTGCGGACAGTCACGGCTGACGGCCAGACCGCCCGCATACATCCCAAAACCTTCAGAACCCTCTTTCCGCTTTACGAAAAAAGCACTGCTGAAAATCGCCATGCTGCCTTCGCGGCAGATGAGCACTCCGCAGACTTCAGATGAAAAGGAAGAAAATCCATGTGCACCACTTGCGGCTGCGGCCATTCCGGCCCACATATGCATGAACATGTTGACGCCGACGGCAACGTAACGCTCACGGTTCATGACCACGATCACGACCATGAACATGATCACGGACATACCCACGATCATGAACATGCTCATGCCCATCCGCACGACCACAGTCACGGGCATGACCATCCGGCGCATTCGCACGATGCGGATATGTCCGCCGGCCGCGCCATTTCGATTGAAGAGGACATTCTGGCGCGCAACGATGCCGTAGCCGCCAAGAACCGCGCGCTCTTCGCCAAACTCGGTGCGCTTGCGCTCAACCTCGTCTCGAGCCCGGGATCGGGAAAGACCGAACTCCTCTGCGCAACGCTCAAGGCGCTCTCCGATGTGCCCACCATGGTGATTGAAGGCGACCAAGAAACCGACAACGATGCGGACCGCATTCGTGCGACCGGCACCCGTGCGCTGCAAATCAATACCGGCAAGGGCTGCCATCTGGATGCGGCCATGATTGAACGTGCGCTTGACGCGCTCCCGCCCGCTGAACACTCAGTAGTCTTTATCGAAAACGTCGGCAACCTCGTCTGCCCGGCCGAATTTGATCTCGGCGAAGCGCATAAAGTGGCAGTGCTCTCTGTCACCGAAGGCGACGACAAGCCGCTCAAATACCCCGACATGTTCCGCGCGAGCGATCTGGTGATCATCAATAAGATTGATCTTTTGCCCTATGTTCGCTTTGACGCTGAACGGGCCGCAGCCAATGTGCTGCGCGTCAATCCCCGAGCCAAGGTGCTCCAGCTCTCAGCCACCACAGGCGAGGGATTGGAAAAGTGGCTTGCTTGGGTAAAGGCTCAGCTCGTGCTCGCAAGCCTCTGACGGCCTTCCTGATGAAGGAGCTTGGAGCCGCTTCTCGTGAAGCAGCCTTCCGAGCTCCTTCAAGAGCATTCAGTCCATAAAGAGAACATCGTGACCCCGACCAACGTCAATGCTAAAGACATTGAAGCCCGACTCGTACGCGTGAACGGCCTCGTTCAAGGCGTAGGCTTTCGCCCGACGGTCTGGCGCATTGCCGCGGCACTTAACCTTCGCGGCGAAGTCTTCAATGACCCGCAGGGGGTGGGCGTCCGTCTGGAGGGGGATCCGCAGGCTTTGGATGCTTTTCCGGCTGCGCTGCGCCGCGAATGCCCGCCATTGGCCCGCATCGATACGCTTGAAATTTTTCCGGCGGAGACGGTCGGTTTTACGGATTTCCGAATCGTTAAAAGCGAAACCGCGGGTGAAGTCTCAACGATGATCACTCCGGATGCATCCGTGTGCCGGGCATGCCTCACAGAGGTCTTTACGCCGGCCAATCGCCGCTCTCGCTACGCCTTCACCAACTGCACGCACTGCGGTCCGCGCTTTACGATTACACGCGCCCTTCCCTACGATCGTCCGCAGACGTCCATGGCGGTGTTTCCGATGTGTCCGGCCTGTCTGAAGGAATATGAAAATCCTGCTGACCGGCGCTTTCATGCTCAGCCTAATGCCTGCCCGGTGTGCGGACCAGAGCTCTCGTGGACGGATGCCCGTGGGCACTTGATTCCCGAAGCCGGCGACCCTGTTCGGGCTGCCGCCGCAGCGATTGCCCGCGGCGAAATTGTTGCGGTTAAGGGGATCGGAGGCTTTCACCTCGTCTGCGACGCACGGAACCCTCTGGCGGTTGAACGGCTGCGCGCCCGTAAGGGCCGCGGCGAGAAGCCGCTGGCAGTGATGGCCGCAAACACTCAGTCCATTCGCGAGTTTGTGCATGTCTCGGCAGCGGAAGAGAAGATGCTTCTTTCTCCCGCCCACCCCATCGTCCTCCTCGAACGCATCGAATCCGACGAAGACCCGACAAAGCCGCGCCTTGAACTGCCGGGCATCGCCGACGGGGTAAGCGAACTTGGCGTCATGCTGCCTTATACGCCGCTTCATGCGCTTCTTTTCCATGCGCTCGAAGGTGAGCCCGCCGAGGCGGATTGGTTTGAAAAGCGCCTCTGCCCGTCACTCCTCGTCATGACGAGCGCCAATCCCGGCGGAGAGCCCCTTGTGATTGACAACGACGAAGCCGTTCTTCGTCTTGGGCAGATTGCAGACAAGTTCCTCATGCATAACCGTGAGATTCTCATCCGGTGCGATGATTCGGTTGTGCGCTTTGTGAACGACCTGCCGCTCTGGGTGCGCCGCGGACGCGGCGTCACGCCCGAAGCCGTGCAGATTCAAGCGGTGCCCGCCGCCCAAGGGTGCCGTGCGCCGCACGCCGTATTGGCCGCGGGGAGTTTCTTAAAGAACGCGGCTGCGCTCACCCGCGGCAGTGAACTTTTCCTCACGCAGCACATCGGCGACCTGGAAAATGTGGCGAGCTGTCAGGCACTTGAGCTCGCGGCCGAGCACCTCGAAAAAATTCTCGATGAAGCGCCCGATGCTTACGCCTGCGACCTGCACCCGGACTTTTTCTCCGCGCAGCTCGCACAAAAGCTTGCCCATGAGCACCAAAAACCCCTTGTCGCCATTGCGCACCATGCCGCTCATGTTGGAGCGGTGATGGCTGAAGCCGGCCGCAGCACACGCACCATCGGCGCAGCATTGGACGGCGTCGGACTCGGTCCCGACGGCAGTGTTTGGGGCGGAGAACTACTCGCCTGCTCGGCCGAAGGTTTTGAACGGCTGGGCACTCTGGAAGCGCTCCCGCTCCCGGGCGGCGACCGTGCGGCTCGGGAATGCTGGCGCATGGGCGCAGCACTCCTGCTTTCGATCGATCGTGAAGATTTGATTGAGCCGCTGCTTTCCGGCCCCGAAGTGTCTCCTTGGATGCTTGCTGCGCTTCCCCGGCTGGCTGCCTCGCCCAATACGCCAAGAACCTCAGCGCTCGGCCGCTGGTTTGATGCCGCAGCAGCGCTCCTCGGACTCTGCCGCATTCAAAAGGACGAAGCCCCCGCCGCCATGCGGCTCGAAAGCGCGGCGGCGCCGATCCTGCGGCACGTTCCTGAAACGCAGATTCTCGCCGGCTTTGACCCGACCTGGACAATTGAACAGGGCGTACTGTCGCTCGCACCTTTTTGGAAGAGCTTCGCGGCTTTTCTCGCGCACCCGGAAGGCCGCACGAAGCGCCGTCAGGCTCAGGCCGCCGCTGCCTTTGAACTCGTTCTTTCTCGAGCGCTCGTCGACTGGATTGATGCCGCAACGCTCCATGACCCTGACCGCGCCGACGTTATGCTCTCGGGCGGGTGCTTTCTCAACCGAACACTGGCTTCAGCCGTTCCGGCCGGACTCCAAGCGCTCGGCATTGCTGCGCATCTGCCGCATGTCGTGCCGCCCGGGGACGGCGGACTCGCGCTCGGTCAGGCTTGGCTCGCGTCCCTCGCTTTGGCTGAGGGCAGAGCCGAGTATCCTTTCATTCAAGATAAAACCCTGTTCAATCACTCAAGAGACCCCGGCTGCAGCGAAAGTGCAACTTCCGCGGCAGCTCCGACCCGCGTCTGACGCGGCAGCGATTGAACTTTTTTCATTCAAGAGAATTTAATCATGTGTCTCGCAGTTCCTGCTCAGCTCACCACCGTATCGCCCGACGGCATGACCGCCGCCGCGATGATCGGCGGCATTGAAAAAGACGTGGACGTGTCCTTGATTGATGACCCGAAATCGGGCGACTGGGTGATCGTGCACGTGGGATTTGCACTCAACCGCATTGACGAAGCCGAAGCGCAGGAAACGCTCAAGGCGCTTGCCGCCTTGGCTGCCCCTTCTGCCGCTGCGGCATCGAACGACCCCGCCGCCCCGAGTGCTGACTCTGAGGAGATAACGGCGTGAAGTACGTCGACGAATACCGTTCCGGCGAAACCGCCAAGGGCATTGCCGCACGCATCCGCGAAGAAGCCGACCCCAAGCGCGAATACCGCTTCATGGAGTTCTGCGGCGGCCACACCCACGTGCTCTCCCGCTGGGGCTTGGGCGACATTCTCCCTGAATCCATCCGCATGATTCACGGTCCGGGCTGTCCGGTGTGCGTGATGCCCATCGGCCGCATCGACATGGCGATGAACCTCGCACTGAATGAACATGTGATCCTCTGCACCTACGCCGACGCCATGCGCGTGCCGGCCTCCAAAGGCCGGTCTCTCTTTAAGTGCCGGGCCGAGGGCGGAGACGTGCGCATGATTTATTCACCGATGGATGCGGTGAAGATTGCGCGCGAAAATCCTGACCGTCAGGTGGTCTTCTTTGCCATCGGCTTTGAAACCACAACGCCTCCGACGGCAGCTGCCATCCTCGCTGCGAAGCGGCTTGGGCTGAAGAATTTTTCCGTTTTCTGCTGCCACGTGCTCACGCCGGCGGCGATGGAGCATATTCTCCTCACCGCGCCCGACCGTCCGGATGCGCCGAAGCTGAACGGCCTCGTGGGACCGGCGCACGTTTCCACCGTGATCGGCTGGAAGCCCTACGAGCACTTTGCCCGCGACTGGAAGATTCCTGTGGTGGTGTGCGGCTTCGAACCGCTCGATATGCTCTACTCGATCCTGATGCTTGTGCGTCAAGTGAACGACGGCAGAAGCGAAGTGGAAAACGAATTTATCCGCGCCGTCACGGAAAACGGCAGCCGCAAGGCGGTCGAGCTCATGGCGCAGGTCTTTGAGCCGCGCGAATCCTTTGAATGGCGAGGTCTCGGAACGGTGCCAAAATCCGCCCTCCGGATTCGCCCGGAATATGCTGAATTTGACGCCGAAAAGCGCTTTTCAATGCCGGAAATCCGTGTGGCAGACAATAAGGCCTGTGAATGCGGCGCCATTTTGCGCGGTGAAAAAGAACCCAAGGACTGCCGGCTCTTTGGTACGGTCTGCACGCCGGCGCATCCGATTGGCGCCTGCATGGTATCTTCCGAAGGCGCCTGCGCCGCGTACTACAGCTACGGCCGTCACAGCACGATTGAAATTCAGAAAAACGCCTGATCCTGCGGCCCGTCAGCGTCGCAAAACCTTTCAAGCGGAGAAAAACAATGACTCATGATCTCAAGGCAGAACGTGCAGGACTGGGACGGCGGCTGGATGTGCGCCGCGGCACAGTTGACATGACGCACGGTTCGGGCGGACGGGCTTCTGCTCAGCTGATCGGCGAACTCTTTGCCAAACACCTCACCAACGAGTGGCTCGCTCAGGGCCACGACGGCGCTGTCATGCCGCCTATCGTCAAACCGGTAGCCGTTTCCTG
>OCAA01001413.1_pt1 | contig 12416 bp, 10 predicted proteins | sample 1538241 | NCBI WGS metagenome assembly OCAA01 (sample SAMEA2580241, study PRJEB22360) | human gut metagenome | biome: human gut; feature: human-associated habitat; material: faeces | place: Denmark | collected 2008/2010
GCCCAAAAACCTTGCCTTTGGCATTAGCTTCTATTTTTACTGGTTCAGCATTGGCATATTGGGCGGATAAAGAAAGTTTTAATCTCACCGTGATGTTACTTTGCTTGCTTACCACCATTTTATTGCAAGTACTTTCCAACTTTGCTAACGATTACGGCGATCATCAAAAAGGGTCAGATACTGAAGAACGTATTGGGCCTTTACGCGGTATTCAGCAAGGTGCGATTTCCGCGAATGAACTTAAGTGGGGCTTAATTTTAATGGCGCTGGGAGCATTTTTCTCAGGTGCATTCTTAATTGGTATCGCATATCAAAGTCTCACAGATTTATTGGCCTTTGCGGGTTTGGGTATTCTAGCTATTATTGCTGCCATTACTTATACCGTAGGGGCTAAACCTTATGGTTATTTAGGTTTAGGCGATCTGTCAGTGTTGCTCTTTTTTGGACTATTAGGTGTAGGGGGAACTTACTATCTACAAACTCACAGCATTGATAGCTTAATTACGTTACCAGCGTTAGGCTCAGGTTTATTAGCAACAGCCGTTTTAAATATCAATAATTTACGTGATATTGAGCAAGATGCGAAAGTAGGGAAAAATACCTTGGTAGTACGTATTGGACCGAAGAAAGGACGTATTTATCACTGTGTATTATTAAGCGTTGCCGCTTTATGTTATGTGTTATTTGCGGCATCAACCGCATTTAGCCCTTGGCATTTCTTATTTTTATTGGCATTTCCATTGTTATTAAAACACGCATTATTTATTTATCGCAGCAAAGAGCCGACAGTCTTGCGTCCGATGTTAGCACAGATGTCAATGATTTCTTTATTTATCAATATCTTGTTTAGTTTAGGCTTGCTTATCGGCTAAATCGGCTTATACTAGAGAAAAAATTTTAACGACAAGGGGTACATTATGTATATCGATACTTCAGAACTTTGTGATATTTATGCTGATCAAGTAGATATGGTTGAGCCAATTTTTTCTAGCTTTGGTGGCGTCAGCAATTTCTACGGCAAAGTGACGACAGTAAAATGTTTTGAAAATAATGGATTAATTGCCGAGATCCTTGAAGAAAATGGTGAAGGCAGAGTGCTTGTCGTAGATGGTGGTGGTGCAGTACGCCGTGCTTTAATTGATGCTGAGCTTGCACAACTTGCCGCAGATAATGACTGGGCGGGCATTATTGTTTATGGTGCAGTGCGTCAAATTCAACAGCTTGAAAATATTGATATTGGTATTCATGCGCTTGCACCAATTCCAGTTGGCGCAGATGAAAATAATCATGGTGAAAGTGATCTTCCAGTGAATTTTGGTGGCGTGACGTTTTTCCCTGAAGATTACATTTATGCCGATTTAACAGGTATTATTCTTTCACAAGAAGCATTAGATTTAGAAGATTTCGAAGAAGAATAATTTTGAAATTATTGACCTTTTTAAAGTGCGGTTAGAAATAACCGCACTTTTTTTGTTAAAATTTTTTTGAACAAGATCACATTTTAAACATTTGTTAGTTGAAAGTTTGTAACATTCATTTAACATCGCAAATAGTTCATCTGTAATCAGTTTGGAGGGACTCATGAACGAAACAAACACAACAAAAAATTATAAAAGTGGGATTATCTTTCTTCTGGCGATAGCCTGTTTTTTTATTTTGTTAAAAGCCTTACCTTTTGCACCTAAGGAAAATGCTGGTTTAGCATTATTAGCCTTTGTAGCGATTCTTTGGTTAACTGAAGCATTACATGTAACGGTTACTGCGCTATTAGTGCCTTTACTTGCGATTGCACTTGATTTAGTGACAACCAAGCAGGCTTTGGTCGCCTTTGCGGATCCAACCATTTTCTTATTCTTTGGTGGATTTGCTTTAGCGACAGCGTTACATATACAAAAACTCGATAAAATGATTGCCAATAAAATCATGGCAATGGCCCGTGGGAATTTATTTGTCGCTGTGATGTATCTTTTCTCCATTACTGCTTTCCTTTCTATGTGGATGAGTAACACGGCAACAGCTGCAATGATGTTACCTTTAGCCATGGGGATCTTAAGCAAACTTGATAAAGAAAAAGAACATAATACTTATGTCTTCGTATTATTAGGGATTGCATATAGTGCGAGTATTGGTGGTATGGGGACATTAGTGGGTAGTCCACCAAATGCTATCGTCGCAAGTAACTTACATTTAACCTTCTCTGATTGGTTATGGTATGGCTTGCCAATTATGATTATTTTGATGCCATTAATGGTTGGTACACTTTTCATTGTATTTAAACCAAAACTTAATTTACGTTTTGAGCAAAACTTTGAACGTATTGAAATGAATGGTCAACGCATTTTAACGCTTGTGATTTTTGCTGTGATTGCGCTCTGTTGGGTATTCAGTAGCTATATCAATCCAATGATTTCAGGTGTATTTGGTCTTGCCAAAAATATCGGTAGTTTTGATAGTGTGGTGGCCTTGCTTGCTGCTGTTGTTATTTGTTCTACTGGTGTCGCAAACTGGAAACAAATTCAAGAAAATACTGACTGGGGCGTATTGATGCTTTTCGGTGGTGGTTTAACCTTGAGTGCAGTGTTAAAAGATTCTGGTGCAAGTAAAGTTTTAGCTGATGGTATTGTATTCTTAGTTCAAGGACAACATTACTACCTCATTGGTTTATTGGTCGCAACCTTCATTATTTTCTTAACTGAGTTTACTTCCAATACGGCAAGTGCGGCGTTATTAGTACCAATCTTTATTTCTATCGCACAATCTCTCGGTATGCCGGAAATTGGTCTTGCGTTAATTATCGGTTTAGGTGCATCTTGTGCCTTCATGTTACCAGTGGCGACACCGCCAAATGCAATCGTATTTGGTACAGGTGAGGTTCGCCAAAGTGATATGGTTAAAGCTGGATTTATCTTAAATATTGTATGTATACTCGTTATCGCGACAATAGGATATTATTTCTGGTTGAATTAATCATATAAAGAAAAGGGCGTGTTGGATATTCAACCCGCCCTTTTATTATGTCAGTAAAGATTATTCATCTTTATTTGATTTATCCTCTTCTTCTACTTCAATCTCAACTTCATCTGCTTTATCTGCAGCACCGTTGATCGTTAAGCAAATCTCACTAGAAATCAAATGCTCTAAGATTGTTGCTAGCTCGTGTAATTTTTCTTTGTCATCATCGAAGTAACCTTCTTCTTTCAAGTGAGCAATGAAGGCAGAGAATACCGCTTTATCAAAGAATTCTGGCGCATTAATACCATGTAATACTGAAAGACGCTGTGCCACCAATTGGCTTTCTTTTTCTAGTAAACCACGGGCAATTTCAGGATCTCTACGTAAAATGCTTACTGTAATGTAGTAGCGTTGTAAGATTTCACGCATACCCGCAGACCAAAGTTGTAAAATACGAACTTTAGCGCGGTGGATAGATAAGAAATTATCATTGGCTTGGATAACTTCTTGACGTGCAAATTCATCAATAATGGCTTTAATTTGTGTATCTAATTCTTCTTCATTGAAATGAAGGAAGAGTTCGCCTTTTAAGAATGGATAAATTTTACGTACCGCATCCAATAATAAATCCTTTTGGATAGCTTCATAATGTAAAACGATACTCGCAACAAGTGAAGGCAGCACAAATAAGTGTTGAATGTTATTGCGGTAATACGTCATGAGAACAGCAGAATTACGTTCTAAACGAATAATTTCCCCAAAGTTATCTTTTTCAACTAATACACCTACGCGATCTAAGCTTAATACGTGGTCAAGCATTGCTTTTGGTGTATCGGTTGGGATTACCACATCAGTAGAATATGGGACATTTTTCAACATCTCTTGATAACTAGAGAGTTGTTCTAATAGTTGTTCATGAGAAAGCGCACGCTGACGGGAAGAGAGGAGTGCAGTCCCCACTAAATTCATCGCATTAACGGCTGCAGCTTTATTAATATTCACCATCACTTGATTCGAAACCGACCCAACCGCATGGTTAAACCAGTGAGGTTTATCTTCATGATGTTGTTCTTTCCATTCTGGATAATGGTGATTGAGGTAATTGGAAAGTGTGATGGGCTCACCGAAATTCACAAAGCCTTGACCTAAATTACGTAATTTTTTAATCACACGTAAAACTAAGCCAGCATTTTCTTTTTCCTTCGCGGCGCCACGTAATTCTTTCGCGTAAGTATCTACTTCTAATACGTGCTCATAACCGATATACACAGGCACCACAGAAATTGGACGAGTTTGGTTATATTGAAGCGCTTGTAGTGTCATCGACATCATACCGGTTTTCGGTGCAAGCAAGCGACCTGTACGAGAACGACCACCTTCAATGAAGTATTCGACGGAATAACCGCGGTGGAATAATTCCCCTAAATATTCACGGAAAATCGCAGAGTAAAGGCGATTACCTTTAAAGGTACGGCGAATAAAGAATGCCCCCCAGCTACGGAATAAAGGACCCGCTGGCCAGAAGTTTAGGTTTATTCCCGCGGCAATATGTGGTGGTACAAGACCTTGGTGATAGAGCACATAAGAAAGTAATAAATAGTCGATATGACTACGGTGACAAGGCACATAAACAATCTCATGGCCTTCTAACGCTAATTTACGTACTCGGTCTGCATTTTGTACATCAATACCGGAATACAGTTTGTTCCATAACCAACGTAAGAAACGATCCGCCGCACGAAGGCTTGAATGGCTTACATTAGCCGCGATTTCATGAAGAATTTTTTCGGCTTCAGCATAGGCTTTCTCACGGCTGATATTTTTTGATTTTGCCTCATCTTCAATCGCATTTTGAATTGCTTGAGAATTTAAGAGCTTATTAAACATCGCTTCGCGGTTTGGCAAACGAGGTCCAGTCGCGGAAATACGTTGTTTAGCAAAGTGCATTTTTGCCACGCGAGCCAGTTTTTGCGCAATTTTTTCATCAGAACCATGTTCATTTACCATGTAACGCAAAGAAAGCGCTTGAGAAAAACGCACAAAAGTATCACGTCCAAACCAAATGGCTGCAAAGGTTTTTTGAAGACCGTTTAATAAGCGAAGATTTGGTAAGCTTGCTTTATCTTCTTTACCTGGTGAACGTCCCCAAAGCACAGAAACAGGAATGAGTTGTACATCTAAATCGGCTACATCACGGTGTAGCTCTAAGTATTTATTGAAGACTTTAGCGGTTTCATCTTTTGCGCCTTTTGATTTAAAAAAGCGGCGACCTTCGTCTAAATAGACATAACGTGGTAATGCTACGCCATCAATCACATTCTTTTCAGCTGGATCAGGTAAACCGACGCTCAAACAGTTACGACGGAAAATCACGAAGTCTGTTTGAGAGGTATAAGGTAAAACGTACAGAATAGGTTGATTGATGTTGAGTTGAAGCTCTTCGATAGGTTGAGCAGGAATAGGATTATTTTTTACTAGAACCGAAAGCGGTAATTCTAATAATTTACGATAAGTACTTACGATGCCAGACATAATTAATATTCTCTTTTTGTTAGACATTTCTGGGTATTGTCAGGCATTTTAACACATTCGACCAGTCAAATTCTAAAAATTTACATTTGAGATTTATGATAAACACTCAAAAATATGAAAAAATTGACCGCACTTTTATGGCTAGAAAATAGTTGTTGCAATCGTCATCTTTCTGTATATACTAACAGTTATTCTGTATAAAGTAACAGGAGTGTATATGAGACCATTAACTGCCAGACAACAAGAAGTGCTGGAACTCTTAAAACGCCATTTAGAAACCACGGGTATGCCGCCTACTCGTGCAGAAATTTCTCGCGAATTAGGCTTTAAATCCCCTAATGCGGCGGAAGAACACTTAAAAGCGCTTGCTCGTAAAGGTGCAATTGAAATTGTTGCAGGGGCTTCTCGCGGTATTCGCATTATTGATGACAGTGCAAATGATGAGGAAGAAGAGGGCTTACCACTCATTGGTCGTGTGGCCGCTGGGGAGCCAATTTTGGCTGAGCAACACATTGAAGGCACTTACCGCGTTGATGCCAATATGTTTAAACCACAAGCTGACTTTTTATTAAAAGTATATGGCCAATCCATGAAAGATATCGGCATTTTAGATGGTGATCTTCTTGCTGTTCATAGCACAAAAGATGTGCGAAATGGACAGATTGTTGTCGCACGAATTGAAGATGAAGTAACAGTAAAACGCCTAGAGCGAAAAGGTTCTGTTATTTATCTGCATGCAGAAAATGAAGAGTTTCAGCCGATTGTCGTTAATCTTGAAGATCAACCTCATTTTGAAATTGAAGGGATTGCTGTAGGGATCATTCGTAATAACGCTTGGATGTAATGATAAAAGTGCGGTGAGAAAATTAAGTGTTTTTTGACTGCGCTTTGTCTATTATGGCTATTTGCCATTCGGCTTATTGCTCTCTATAATGCCAAAAACTTTTCAAATCAAGGAAGGAAACATGCAGTTTTCCAAAATGCATGGTCTTGGCAATGACTTTGTCGTTGTTGATGCTGTGACACAAAATGCCTATTTTACCCCTGAAACCATTAAACGCTTAGCCGATCGTCATCGCGGCATTGGTTTTGATCAGCTTTTAATTGTTGAGCCACCTTATGATCCAGATTTAGATTTCCATTATCGTATTTTTAATGCCGATGGCAGTGAAGTGTCGCAATGTGGAAATGGGGCAAGATGTTTTGCGCGTTTTGTCACCTTAAAAGGGCTGACCAATAAAAAGGATATTGCAGTAAGCACGCAAAAAGGAAAAATGGTTTTAACGGTAAAAGAAGACGGGCAAATTCGCGTCAATATGGGTGAGCCGATTTGGGAACCCAATAAAATTCCTTTCACTGCTAATAAATTTGAAAAAAACTATATTTTACGTACTGATGTTCAAACGGTGCTTTGTGGTGCGGTATCAATGGGCAATCCACATTGCGTTGTTCAAGTAGATAATATTGAAACGGCCAATGTAGCAGAATTAGGTCCATTATTAGAAAATCATGAACGTTTTCCGGAAAGGGTAAACGCTGGATTTATGCAAGTCGTCAATCGTAATCACATTAAGTTGCGTGTATATGAACGTGGTGCAGGTGAAACACAAGCTTGTGGCAGTGGCGCTTGTGCTGCAGCTGCAGTAGGGATTATGCAAGGTTTACTTGACAACAAAGTGCAAGTTGATCTACCAGGTGGTAGCTTACTTATTGAATGGGAAGGCGTAGGCTCACCGCTTTATATGACTGGCGATGCCACTCATATTTATGATGGTAATATTCACCTTTAATCTTTTCTAATCTGAATAAAAATGCGTGGAAACTATCCACGCATTTTTTATTTATTGTTCAACTTCCACATCACGCTGATTTAATGGTTGTGTTGGGCGGTTGTTTTTCCCTTCCATTTCTTCTATTGCGGCAATTTGTGCTTTGCTTGCTTGAATTGGTGCTTTAAAAATGGTCCAAGCCACGTTTTCACTACAAGGTGGAGTAGTGAGCGATCCATTTAAGCGGAAGCGTGCCATCTCTTTTGGTATTAGCGCTTTAATATCAATCTGTTGAGCCAATTTTTCTTTTTGTCCAACGGTGAGTTTTTTCTCGACTACTAGTGCTAATGCTGGATTAGCTTCACCTTCATTGACCATGACGGCAACAACCGCCAAAGCTTTATCTTCACTTTGATGGACAAAATGAATTTCTAAAGGATAATGTTGGCGTTTAAAGGTATGTTCACTTGGTGTGTGAAAGTGAAATTGTTTTAAATAAAATGGTTTATTGTTGAGCGTAATAAATGGTGCATTTTCTTGTGCAACACTGACTTGCACAGTATGTCCATTGTTTTCTACTTGATAAGCAGCAGGGAAATAATTCATCTTAAGTGGTTTATTTGCCGCTTTCATGCTGTTATCAGCTTCGAGATTAACAGGCGACTGAACCTTCCCTAGCTTACAGGTTTGATATTCGGTGAGCAAATCACCCCAATGTTCAGGGCTTTCTTTTCCATTATAAGACCAATGCGCTTTATTCGTTTGGGCAAATGATGTTGCGCTTAATGCGATAAGTAAGCTAGAAAGCAATAGACGAGTCTTCATAAGGCACCTCTCCTTTTTTGTGGTATATGCCTCATCGATTCTACTGATTCTGTATGATAGCTTTTTGATTTTGGTCAAGTTTTGTTTGACTGTAAGAACTCATCGTACGAGTGGGGATAATGCTAAAAAAGCCGTCTATGTTGACCGCACTTTTTTAGACCTGACAGAGTCTTTCTCTCAGATCTTCTGCAGTTTTGCTGGTTTTAATTCGTTCAAAAACGATATCTGCTTCAGGATATTCTTTATTGAGATAGCGTAGCCATTGTTTGATGCGGGCAACATGATAAAAACCGGAATCATGGAAATTTTCCATTTCCGCATATTTTTGCAAGATTTTTTGAATATCCACCCAAGGCATTTTTTCGCAATTTTGTTTGAGTACAAGGCTTAAGTTTGGGATATTTAATGCACCACGCCCGACCATTAGATCTTCGCAACCTGTCGCTTTCAAACATGCTTGACCATCTTCCCAACGCCAAATTTCACCATTAGCAATCACTGGGATCGTTAAGCGAGATCTCACTTCACCGATTTTTTCCCAATTGATGCGATCGGCACGATACCCATCGGCTTTGGTTCTGCCGTGAATGGTGATTTCAGTGGCGCCACCTTGTTGTACGGCATCGGCAATTTCAAACGCTTGTGACGTACAATCCCACCCTAATCGCACTTTAACGCTGACGGGTAAATGACTAGGTACGGTTTTTCGCAAGGCTAGAGTCGCTTGATAAATTAATTCAGGCTGCTTGAGAAGTGCTGCTCCTCCGTTGCTTCCATTAACAGTTTTGGATGGGCAGCCACAATTTAAATCAATACCATGTGAGCCAAGCTCAATGGCTCGATGGGAATTTTCAGCAAGACAGTTCGGATGTTGACCTAAAAGTTGGACACGAACAGGTGTTCCAGAAGGTGTAAAGCCCTGATTTTTGAGTTCAGGGCAAAGACGATAAAAGACTTTTTCAGGTAAGAGTTGATCCACCACGCGGACAAATTCGGTGATGCAGAGATCATATTCATTCACTTCGGTTAAAAGTTGGCGAACGAAAGGATCAAGCACCCCCTGCATGGGGGCGAGGATAACACGCACTATTTCCAGCCTTTCACTTTACAAATTAAATCGTAAGCGGCTTGGATTTGTTGCGCTTTTTCTTTAGCCATTTCCATCATTTCTGGCGGTAAGCCTTTAGCCACTAATTTATCCGGGTGATGCTCATTCATTAAACGACGATATGCACGTTTTATAGCATTGCGATCGTCACTTTCACTCACGCCCAATACTTTATAAGCATCACTTAATGTAGGTCCTGAAGATTGTTGGTATCCGCCTTGTCGTTGGTATTGGTAGCCACCTTGCTGTTGATAACCGCCTTGTTGGTATTGGCGATAGAATCCACCTTGGGTAAATTGGCGAGCTGCAATTTCCATTGCCAGCATTTGCTCAAACTGCATACGGGAAAGACCAAGCTCTTCGGCTACCACATAAAGCACTTCTTTTTCCGACTCATGTAATTGAGAATCAGCAAATGCAGCCTGCACTTGCACGTGTAAGAACATTCTCAGTAAATCAGCACGCTGTCCACATCCAATGCGGAATTCACGAATTACCTGGCGTAAAGGAAAATCGGTTGCTTTACCTCGACTAAATGCCTCTTGAGCAAGTTTGCGATGACTCTCATCTAATTGCATCTGATTCATCAACTGATTCGCCAGTTGAATATCTTCTTCTGTTACACGACCTTTGGATTTACTTAAATGTCCAAGTACCGCAAAAGTAGTTTGCATAAAGAGCGCTTGTCGGGTCGTTTTTTTCTTAAAAAAGCTAGAGTTAACCGAACCAAGCTCATAGAGTTTTTTATCTGCGATAGAGCCTAAAATAAGTCCAGCGATGGCGCCTAAAAAGCCACCCCATTTAAAACCGAGAAAAACGCCGATAATCTTTCCAAAAAAATACATTCTCTTCCCCTAAAGTGCGGTCAAAAGGTCTTTTGACAATAATGGGCAGACGCAAATGTCTGCCCTTACATTAATATGGCTTTATTCTTATTTTTCAAGTGATGAATTACACACCATAACTTTCACGATAAGCCCGCATCGCAGGTAAATATTGCTGATAATCGGGTTCTTTTTCAATGAATTGCATTAAATCATCCAAATCAATAATGGAAAGCACTTGGCACTGGTAGTCTCGTTCTACTTCTTGGATGGCAGAAAGTTCCCCTTTGCCTTTTTCCTGACGATTTAATGCAATAAAGACAGCGGCTAATTTCGCGTGATTGGCTTCAAGAAGTGCCATAGATTCACGAATGGCTGTGCCAGCTGTAATGACATCATCGACTAACAACACATTGCCGGTTAATGGGCTGCCGATCAAATTACCGCCTTCACCGTGATCTTTCGCTTCTTTGCGATTAAAGCAAACAGGTGTATCACGATTAAATTGATTGAATAGTGCAATGGAAACGCTCGTTGCAATTGGAATGCCTTTATAGGCGGGACCAAAAATAACATCAAAATCAACCGCACTTGATTGAATTGCCTTCGCATAGAATTCACCTAAGCGAGCGAGATCTGCACCCGTACTAAATAATCCGGCATTGAAAAAATAAGGACTTTTTCGACCTGATTTTAGTGCAAACTCGCCAAATTTAAGCACGTTACGGCTCAAGGCGAATTTAATAAATTCGATTTTGTAGCTTTCCATTTTTTGTTCCTATAAACCTAATGCTTCACGTTGTGCAGCGAAGATTTGTTCGCAGCCTTGTTTTGCTAAGCCTAATAAGGTGAGTAATTCTTCGTGGCTGAATGGTTCGCCTTCTGCTGTACCTTGCACTTCGATCATGCGGCCATCTTCCATCATCACAACGTTCATATCTGTTTCGGCGGCTGAATCTTCTACATATTCCAAATCACATACAGCCTCACCTTCAACAATTCCAACTGAAATTGCAGCAACCAGACCTTTGATTGGATTGGTTTTTAATGTGCCATTTGCAATTAAACCATTGATAGCATCACATAAAGCCACTGCTGCACCGGTGATAGACGCAGTTCTTGTACCGCCATCCGCTTGAATCACATCGCAGTCTAAGGTAATAGAACGTTCGCCAAGGGCCTCTAAGTCAACCATTGCACGTAATGAACGTGCGATTAAGCGTTGAATTTCCATGGTGCGTCCACCTTGTTTGCCTTTTGCTGCTTCACGTTGCATACGGCTGTGTGTAGAGCGAGGTAACATGCCATATTCTGCTGTCACCCAACCTTGATTTTGTCCTTTTAAGAAACGCGGTACGCTTTCATCAACACTCGCCGTACATAATACTTTGGTATCACCAAATTCAACTAATACTGAGCCTTCAGCATGTTTAGTATAATTACGGGTGATTTTAATTGGACGAGATTGATAATTTTCACGATTATTTGGACGCATTCTGAATTCCTTTATTTTTATTGATAAAAAAGCGTGCCTATTTTAGCACGCTTTTCACTGTTTTATGGATTTGCTTGTTCAAACTGACGAATTTTATTAAAGACATCTTGTAAATCTGAGCCGTAGTTGATTTTTTGCAATTCAGGAACAGAGTTTGATTTTACTAACATTCTGAGTGGTTGGAACTGCATATTACACAAGTAGATTTGTTGATGTGGCAACATATGTTGTACAAAGTGGGTGAGTGCATGAATGCCCCCAGTATCAAGCACGGTCACAGCATCGCATTGCAACACGATATGTTTAATCTCGTGATCTGTATGTACCGTTTTATCATGCAAATCTGCAAAGAGTTTATCTGCCGCCGCAAAGAACAATGGGCCACTGATACGATAAGCTAATACATCATCTAAATCTTCTGGTACAGGCAACTCAATGGCTTTTGTCATTTCTGCAATAGTGCGGATAAATAACAGACTTGCCAATAATACGCCAACTGAGATGGCAATCACCATATCGAATAACACGGTGAGAATTAAGCAAGTGAACAACACAGCAATTTCATTTTTTGTTGAGCGACGCGCCAAACGAATGATTTCAGGTACATTCGCCATATGCCAAGCTACCATTAATAGCAATGCAGCCATAGAAGAGAGTGGCAAATAAGACAGGGCATTCGCAAAGAATAATAGCGAAAATAAAACTAAGAGTGCATGAATTACACTGGCTATTGGTGATACAGCCCCAGATTTAACGTTGGCTGCAGAACGTGCAATTGCTGCAGTTGCCGTAATTCCGCCTAAGAATGGTGAAATAATATTACCTAAACCTTGGGCGAGTAATTCATTATTGGAATGATGTTTGGTATCCGTCATGTTATCTAAAATGACCGCACAAAGTAGCGATTCAAT
>OCAA01001417.1_pt1 | contig 12389 bp, 10 predicted proteins | sample 1538241 | NCBI WGS metagenome assembly OCAA01 (sample SAMEA2580241, study PRJEB22360) | human gut metagenome | biome: human gut; feature: human-associated habitat; material: faeces | place: Denmark | collected 2008/2010
TTTTTTATGTTATTTCCAGCATTCTACGTCATCTACTATTTCAGGAATAGAAGAAGCTTTAAATACTGGGTCTAATCCTTGTTTCTTTTGATCATTGTAGTCTTTAAGAGCTTTAAAGGCTATTTTACTAAGTAGTACTATAGCAATAAGGTTTGTTATAGCCATAAGTCCCATAGATACGTCTGCAAAGTTCCAAACTATATCCATTGATACTACTGAACCTAGCATTACCATAACAGCAACTAGTATACGATAAGCATATAGGTATATCTTCTTTTCAGAGATAAATTGAATGTTTGTTTCACCATAATAATAGTTTCCTATGATTGAACTGAAAGCAAATAATAATATACAAATTGCAATGAATGTTCCTCCCCAAGAACCAATTTGACTAGTTACAGCAAGTTGAGTAAGTTCAATACCTTTAACTGATCCATCAAGTGGAACACCTGAAACTAATATGATTAAAGCAGTAGAAGTACAAATGATTAATGTATCAGTAAATACTCCTAAAGTTTGAATAAAACCTTGCTTAACAGGATGACTTACAGTTGCAACAGCAGCTGCATTTGGAGCAGATCCCATACCAGCTTCATTTGAGAATAAACCTCTTTTTATACCTTGAAGTATAGCAGCTCCTAAAGTACCTCCTAAAACTTGTTCAAAGCCAAAAGCATTAGCAAAAATCATTTTTAGTACTGAAGGAAGTTCAGTTATATTCTTACAAACTATGAATGCTGCAACTAAAAGATAAGCTACAGCCATAACAGGAACTATAAATCCTGTTATTTTAGCAATTCTATGTACACCACCAAAGATTATAACTAAAGTGAAAATTGTAAGAATAACACCAGTAATTGTTACATCAATATTAAAAGCAGAGCTAAATGCGCTAGCAATAGTATTTGATTGAACAGAGTTAAATGCAAATCCAAAGCTTATAATAATTAAAATTGAGAATAAAACACCAAGCCATCTCTTTTTTAATCCTTTTTCCATATAGTAAGCTGGACCGCCTTTAAAAGAGTCACCATCTTTTTCTTTATATATTTGTGCTAAAGTAGATTCTATAAAAGCAGATGCAGAACCAATTAATGAAATAAGCCACATCCAGAATACAGCACCAGGACCACCTACAGCAATGGCAGTAGCAACACCAGCTAAATTACCAGTACCAACTCTTGAAGCTGTACCGATACAAAAAGCTTGGAATGATGAAATAGATCCTTTTTCTGATGAAGAAGAACCTTCACCTAAAAGTTTAAACATTTCTTTTATATTTTTAAATTGGACAAAATTAGTCTTTATAGTGAAATATAGACCTATTGCAATTAAAAGTGCAATTAAAATATATGTCCATAAGAAATCATTAATCATTAAAATATAGTCATTTAATGAATTTAAAAAATTACTACAAATATTCATATGTATACCCCCTAATATCATTCGTGTATTGTTGTTTATAATTTTATAATAAAAATATCTAAAATGCAAGAAGAAAAAAGACTAAATTCATAAAAAACCGTATAAAACAGAAAAAATGTCATTAAATTAGTTAATTTGCAAAAACTTATGTTACATATTTCAAATAAACAAAAATTGTCTTGTAAGTATAAAATATATATCATTAATTTATTATAAGAAAAACGGTGTATTAAATATAAGTAAGTGTCTTATATTTTAATACACCAAAATACTAATTAAATAAATCCCCTAATCCAGGAAAGATTGAACCTAAGTCATCTTCCAGTTCATCTAAAGCAGAACCATTAGAGTTACCGTTATTATTTGAATCATTATTATGGTTATTATTGTTATTATTAGAGTTGCTATTAGAACCAGAGGCTTTTGCCACTGTTAAAGTAACAGATTCACCAGTTTTTATTGTTGATGTAAAGTTCTTAACAGTATATTCACCTGTAGTTATACTTCCAGGAACAGATTCACCAGAAATAATATAGCTTATTCCATTTTCATTTAATATATTAATAGCATCATAAAGATCCATATTTTTGCTTAGTCCCAAACTAGATAAAGAAATAGTTTCGTTATTTGAACTATTATCGTATTCTGTTGGAAGTACATAAGGATAATCAGTAGTTACTGAATTAGGATTTAATTTTTTAATAAATACCTTAGTTACAATGTTTTTAACAGCAGTACTTGCAGTTGCAAGCTTATTATTTTTAATGTTTACCTTAGCTGTCACATGGACATCGCATGCAGTTGTAGGTTGAGTACCTTCAATGAAGTATTCAGTACGTACACGGCTTCCTCTTTGATCTTGCGCACAAAGATCAGTGGCAAGTTTACCAGAATCACGACATACATTAGCAGTTACAACTGTGTCTGGCTTTTCAATTTCTTTATATGAAAGGCCTTCATGAACAACTCCCATGACATCACCCCAAAGGCTAGCAGCAGAACTACTATAACCATTAAGCTTAGTAGGCATATCATAACCTATCCAAACAGATGCAGAGTAGTAAGGAGTAAGTCCTGAGAACCAGAATGAATCACTATTGTCAGTGGTTCCACTCTTTCCAGCAACAGGTATATCACCAAATTTAGCACCACCAGCATCAAAACCTGTAACAGGTCCTTTTAAGATATCGTACATTATATAAGCAGTTTCTTTAGAGAAAAGCTTAGTAGTATCGGCAGTTTTATCTAATATTACTTTACCTGTAGAATCTATAACTTTTGTATAAAGGATAGCTTCTGTTTTTACACCATTATTACCAAAAGCACCATAAGCAGAAGCAAGGATAGTTGTGTTACCACCATCTCTATCATATGGATCATTATTAAATTCTCCTAGAGCTAATGTAGCTATACTTTTTTCAGATTCAGAGTTATAAATTAATCCAGCTTTTCTACCATATTCTAACGCTGTTGATAATCCTAAATTATAAACAACTTTTAAAGAAGTAATATTTTTAGAATACATAATAGCTTCTCTTGGAGTTATTAATCCATCGTAGACACCATTCCAATTGGTTGGTTGGAATGAATATCCAAAGTTTGATAATTCTTCATCAGTTAAAGGTGCATCATCAATTGGTGTAGCAGCAGTATAATTCTTAGTATCAATTGCAGGACCATAAACTGTTAAAGGTTTTGTGTTTGAAGCAATTGATTTTAAGTCATCATAAGCTCTATTTAATGAGTTAGCTGGTTGATTACCTCTTCCTCCAATAATAACTTTTACTTCACCAGTTTTATAATCCATGACAGTAGCAGCAGATTGAAGCATATATACGCCTTCAGCAGTTAAAGGTTCTTCACTATAACTTCCATCAATCTTCACATCAAAATTGCTTCTGTCATCAAGTACAGCTTGAACTCCATCTTGCATTGTTCTGTTCATTGTAGTATAAATTTTTAATCCACCATTAACAAACAGTTTACTTACTTCTTCATCTGTATACTTATATTTTTCTTTTAAATCTTCTCTTACTTGATCAAGAGCAGGGTATACAAACCATTCATAAGCAACAGAGTAATCAATTTCAGCTGCATTAAATTCAAAAGAATTTGAATCAACAAAGGCATAAGCTTCATCATATTCTCCTTGAGTAATATGGCCAAGCTCCAGCATTTTCATTAATACTGCTTTAGTTCTATCAAGATAAGTATTTGGATAATCTTCTTCTTCAGTGTTGTATGCACTATAATATGAAGGTGCTTGTGTAATACCTGCAAGGTAAGCACATTCAGGAAGTGTTAGGTCCTTAGCTGGCTTATTAAAGTAAGATAAAGAAGCAGCTTCCACACCGTATATATATCCACCAAGAGGGATAGTATTTAAATAAGCCTCTATTATTTGATTTTTAGTGAGCTTCTTTTCCAATTGTAAAGAAAGATAAATTTCTTTAATTTTTCTATTTATAGAATCAAGTGCAGTGTCTTCACTAGATGCTTCATCAATAAGGACAGTATTCTTAACTAATTGTTGAGTTATGGTAGAAGCACCATGTACTCCGCCTTCTCCTTTTATGATAACCACTACATCTCTAAGTGCAGCACCGATGATTCTACGAACGTCGATACCTTTATGAGATCTGAAACGTTCATCCTCAATAGAAATATAAGCATTAACAAGATTTTCTGGCATTTCATTATAAGAAATTACATAACGCTCTTCTTGTGTAGGTAGATTGTCTATAAATTCGCCGGCATCATCATATAACATTGATGGTTGATTAAGATTTAATACTGAGTTAACATCCAAATCAGGTGCTGTTTTTATAACGGCAAAAATATATCCAAGACCAACAACAAGTCCTATTAATCCTAACATAACTATGGTAAGGAAGAAGTATTTAAAAAATCTTTTCACCTTAGAAGTCTCTTTCATATTTGTTTTCTTTGAATCTGCAGTCTTTTTATTTTGAGCAGATCCACTAGACTTTTTATTAGTAGCCATTTGTTCCTCCCTTAATAAGAATCAAGTATTTAATTTTATAATAATATAACATATTATAGCATATTTATTAATATATTAAAATAATATAAAGCATAAGGTGTATGAATTATGAAGTATTATACAGAAAAAAATAATAAAATCTTTAAATTTAAAAAAAATAGAAGGATAAATATGTATCTAGCTATTATTATTGCAATTTTAATGCTATTTAATCTATTTTTTTATATATTTGATAAAAGAATGTTACCAACAATAATTGATATGGCTGAGATTAAGATGGAAAGTGAAGCTGTTTCCATAATTAATGAGGAGAGTGTAGCTGTATATTCTGAAAACTTCAAATATGACGATATAATACATATAGAAAAAGATGAAGAAGGTAATATATCTTTGATGAGAGCAGATACAGTTATGCAGAATTATTTAGCTTCACAAGTGGTTTTAAAATGTAATGACCGTTTTAAAAAGTATGAAAGTGTGGGAGTGAAAATACCTATAGGATATTTAACTAATAGTTCTTTCTTTTATAATATGGGGCCCAGTATCACTGTTAAAATGAGACAGGTTGGTAATATAAATACTTCATACGAATCAGTATTTGAAAGTGCCGGCATTAATCAGACACGTCATAAAATTTACTTAAATGTGGATATGAAAATAAGAGTGATAGTTCCACTTAAGAGTAGGGATGTAGAAGTATCATGCCAGATACCAGTTTCTGATACCATCATAGTTGGAAAGATTCCAGATACAGCCATTAATATGAATCCGTAAAAAGGAAATGAAAAACACAACTTTAATTAAAAAGTTGTGTTTTTTTATAATTATGCTTGCTCCCAATTAAACACGTAAGGTACATTTCTATAGTATCCATTGTAGTCTAATCCATATCCTACAACAAATAAGTCATCAATTTCAAAACAACAATAGTCTGGAGATAAATCTACCTTTCTTCTTGAAGGTTTATCAAGTAAAGTACAAGTTTTAACTGATCTAGCGCCTAACTTTTTAACATGCTCAACAACAAATTCCATAGTATAACCTGTGTCCATTATGTCATCTACAATTAAAACATCAAGTCCTTCTATGTTATCAGGAATGTCGTTAACTACTGTAACTGTTCCTGAACTTACTTCACTATGTCCATAGCTTGAAGTTGTCATAAAGCCAATTTTAGCTTTTAAATCAATTGCCTTAAAGATGTCAGCCCCGAATACAAAACTTCCTCTTAAAAGAGGTAATATGTAAAGTTCTTTTCCTTCATAATCTTTTGTGATTTGTGCCCCTAATTCTTTAACTTTTTCTTGTATTTGTTCTTCTGAAAATAATATGTTTCTCTTTTTGTTTTCCATGGGAATCCTCCGTTTACTATATTTACAATGTTTTATTTATAGTATAAAATTATATGAAAGTTGTCAAGAGTATAAGTAGAGGTGAAGTAAATGATTTATGGTAATATAGACGGAATTAGAAAATCAGCACTGGAAGAATTAGAATCTTTATACAAAGCTAAGACACCTAAAGATGAAGTTTGTTCATTAAGTATAATGGAGACAATATCAAGAGTTTCATCATTTATTGAAAGAGAAATAAGTGTAGCTATAGATAGAAGAGGAAATACAGTTTCAGTTGCAATAGGAGATTCAACATCAGTTGAAATTCCTACGCTAGATATAAGCGAAAAAAAATTAGCAGGAGTGAGAATAATCCATACTCATCCAAATGGCTTTAGTAATTTATCTGCTTTAGATATAAGTGCATTATTAAAACTTAAGCTAGATGCTATTGTAGCCATTGGAATTTATGAAGGAAAGATTATAGATTGCTCATTAGGTATGCTTACAGTAATGAATGATACATTAGATTACGAAGAAGAACAGCATATAAAAGTTGAAGATTTAACTTCAATGCATATCTTAAATAAGATTGCATATATAGATTCACTTATAAAAGAAAGAGATATCATTGAAGATGAAGTTGAAAGTGCAATTTTAGTTGGATCAGATACCAAGGAAAGCCTTGAAGAATTAAAAGAACTTACTAAGGCTTGTGAAATACCTGTACTTGATTCTGTATTCCAAAGTAGAAGTAAGATAGATGCAGCATTTTACATAGGAAGAGGAAAGGTTTTAGAAATAGCTACATTAAGACAAAAATTAAGAGCTAATGTAATTATTTTTGACGATGAATTATCAGGTTCGCAAGTAAGAAACTTAGAGGCAGCTCTAGGTGCTAAGGTAATAGATAGAACAACACTTATCCTTGAAATATTTGCTAGAAGAGCTAAAAGTAGAGAAGCAAAGATTCAAGTTGAGCTGGCACAACTTAAATATAGAGCTAGTAGACTACAAGGATTAGGAACTATACTTTCAAGAACAGGTGGTGGTATAGGTACTAGAGGTCCAGGAGAAAAGAAGCTAGAAACAGATAGAAGACATATAAAAGAGCAAATCTATGATTTAAATGCTGAGCTTAAGAAAATTAAGAAAATCAGAGAAACTCAAAGAGAAAAGAGAAATAAAGAAAGCATTCCAAAGGTTTCATTAGTTGGATATACTAATGCAGGAAAGTCAACTTTAAGAAATGCTCTATGTGATGTAGCTGCCCAAAAAGAAGTGCAAGGAAAAGAAAAGGTATTTGAAGCAGATATGTTATTTGCCACTCTTGATATCACTACAAGAGCAATAATACTAAAAAATAAAGGAATAATAACTCTTACAGATACAGTTGGTTTTGTAAGAAAGTTGCCACATGACTTGGTTGAAGCATTCAAATCAACTTTAGAAGAAGTAATATATGCAGATCTTTTATGCCATGTTGTTGATGCTTCAAGTGAAACTGCCTTAGAACAAATCAAGGCTGTTGAAGAAGTTCTACATGAGCTAGATGCTTTAGATAAGAAGACAATACTTGTATTAAATAAGATTGATAAAGCAGAACCAGCACTTTTAGAAGAAATAAAAGTAGCAACAGAACATTATAATACAGTTGAAATTTCAGCTAAGGAAGGTACTAACTTAGAGAAGCTATTAGATGAAATAGAAGAAAACCTTCCATACACAATGAAAAAATGTGAATATCTTATTCCATATGATAGAAGTGATATGGTTTCTTTCCTTCATAGAAATGGAAGAGTTTTTGAAGAAGATTACAAGGAAAATGGTACTTTCATGATTGTTGAAGTAGATGATGAAAGTTATAATAAAAGTAGTGAATTTGTTATTAAATTAATAAATGAATAATGAAAAGAAGAAGCAGTGAGCTTCTTCTTTCTTTATCTTAATAAATTTATAGGTTTATAAAATATTATCCATATTATATAATAGTGATAATTGAGAGAATAAAGGGGCGGAAAATGGAGAAGTTTTTAGTAGAGTTTAATGAATATGAACCTAAGTATATTCAAATTGCAAATAATATTAAAAAGCTTATTAATGATAAATATATAGTAGGAGGAGAAAAGCTTCCACCAATTAGGGGGCTTGCACAATATTTAAAGGTCAATAATGACACTATAGTAAGTTGTTATAAAAGATTGGTTAATGATGGTTATGCAGTTCAAAAGGTTGGTTCTGGTACATATGTTAAGAAACGTGATGTGATAAATTCTTTTAAGAGAGAATATTCAAGAGAAATAAAGTCTATGATAAGTTCAGAAGATGGAAATATAATAGATTTTACTGGGGAAAGTAGTAGAGAAGTGATTTTCCCTATAGATGAATTTAAGGAAGTTATCAATAAGGTTCTTGATAGAGATGGAGCAGAGGCATTAATAAACCAGGAATCATTAGGATATATGAAACTAAGGGAGACAATAAATGAAGCATTTTGGCAGGGTAGCCGTGATATAGATGATTTGCTTATTGTTTCAGGAGCGCAGCAAGGTATAGATATTGCATCTAAGGCAATGCTTAATATTAATGATAATGTTATTGTAGAAAAACCTACATATACTGGTGCCTTATCAGTATTTAAATGGAGAAGAGCTAATATTTTTGAAGTTGACATAGAAGAAGATGGTATAAATATTGAGCAGTTTGAGAAAATTCTTAAAAAGCATAAGATAAAATTTTTTTATACCATGAGCTATTTCCACAATCCTACAGGAGTAAGCTACAGTAGGGAAAAGAAGATAAAAATTTTAGAACTTGCCAAAATATATGATTTTTATATAATTGAAGATGATTACTTATCGGAACTTATTTATGATAATAACCTCCAATATGAGCCTTTTAAGAAGCTAGATGTTTATGACAGGGTGGTTTATATAAAGAGTTTTTCTAAGGTATTCTTACCAGGTATAAGGCTTGGATATATAATAAATCCTAAGGTTTTTAGGGAAGTAATGATGAGTTCTAAGGTGAATACAGATATAGCAACTTCAACACTTATGCAACGTTCTTTAGAAATGTATATTAAAGAAGGATACTGGAAAGGATATATTTCATTTTTAAAAAGTGAATATAAAATGAGATATGATTTAATGAAGAAGCTTTTAGAAGAAGAGCTTAAGGAATATGTTTCATTTATTGATCCAAAAGGAGGCCTTACCTTTTATATTAAGTTAAAAAATAAGGAAATTAATAGTGAAGAATTATTTTATAGGCTTAAGGAAAGGAAGCTATATATTACACCAGGAAGCATATTTTATACTGGTAATGATGAAGGACATTATTCTTTCAGGATAAGATATTCACAAGTGAAAGAAGAAGATATAAGGCGAGGAATAAATATTATAAAAGAGGAGCTGGACAAATGTCGTATATAACTATACGTGATTATGGAGAAGATAGATTTATTGAAAAAAAGTCTGAATTTATAGGATATGCAAAGAGAGTAGAAAATGAAGAAGAGGCAAAAGCCTTTGTTAATGAAATAAAATCAATGCATAAGCAAGCACGTCATAACTGTTGGGCATATGTAATTGGTGAAAATATGGGAATCCAAAGATACAGTGATGATGGAGAGCCACAAGGAACAGCAGGAATACCTATTTTGGAAGTTATGAAGAAAAGTGATATAACTGACTGTGCAGTGGTGGTAACAAGATACTTTGGTGGAATACTTCTAGGAACAGGAGGACTGACTAGGGCGTACACTAAGGGAGCATCTATAGCCTTAAAAGCTGGTGGCGTTGTTGAAAAAGTACAAGGAGTAGATGTGGCCTTACATTTAGATTATGACATGATAGGTAAGGTTCAATATGTATGTGGACAAAATAATTGGCACATAGAAGATACTGAGTATACTGATAAGGTAATTGTTCATATATTAGCAGAAGTTTTTGTAAGTGAAGTAATTGAAAAAGAAATGACAGAAGTATCTAATGGTAAGATAATTGTAGAAAAAAGTGATGAAGACATATACTTTAAGGAAGATAATAGACTTTATAAAATCATATAATAAAAAGATAGCAGTACTTTTAATGGTATTGCTATCTTTTTTATTATTCTAAAGAGCATATGTCTTTTTTCTTTAAACCATTTTTTTTGGCCACAGCAGTCCAGGAGTTATTGCCTTGAAATATATATAATCTTTTAGGGAAATTTATAGATGCATAAATGTTAGAGCATACTCCATCATTTAATATGTTGATACATAAAGTGTTTATGGCTAGACCTATATCTTTCTTTATAGCGTGTCCAAGTTCCACATTAGGAAATTCATTGGCAACAGGGCCTCCACCTATACCTAAGCCTTGGGCAAAGATAAGGTTACATTTATGACACCAGTTTTCAATGATTTTTAAAGCAGTTTTATTTTGCTCTCCTTCATAAAAACCACAATTACTTATGGCATAAACCCTTATAGTATGATTTTCATTGGATTTAAAATATATTTCTAAAGCTTCTAAAAATCTTAAAAAATGTGAAGGTAAAGAATCGACGTAAAGAGGAAAAGCAAATACTATGGCATCAGAGCTATTAAGTGTTTCTAATGAGCGAATAGGTAGTATGCCAGCACGAGCATTAAATTCATATATTTCATTATTTTCAGCAAGAAGTTTTTTTATTTCTTTTAAAAGGTAATCAGAGCAACTATTTTTTGCTTTAGGACTTCCGTTAATAAGACTTATTTTCATAAGATAGCCTCCTTTAATTCTTTAAAAGATGCAATGTCTTTGGAGAAATAAACATTAGATGAACTGCCGTTAAAATTAATAAGATTAGCAGTAACGAGTTCTTTCATTGTTTCCTTTTCTTCTTCGGTGATATTTTCTCCATAGGCATAAACTGAAAGTTTAAGCTTATTTTTATAGCGAGAAGTATGATGCATTTCGTTGTTGCGTATGGTGAAATAAGGGAGAATATAGTTTATACTTCTATCTAAAACATTTTTAACAAATGGGCTATAGCAACCGTAGCAACATCTTGTAAGAATTATAATTTCATCACATTTAGAATAAAGAGAACCTAAATTTCTGTAATTATCTTTTAATATGCATCTGCAAGGAGTTTTAATCCAACAGCTAAAGCATCCTATACATTTTTCAATGGTTCCATCATTGGATATTATCTTAATATCATTGTTTATCTTAGGTAAAAGTGTATTTAATTCATTTTGTGTCAAGTCATGAATCAATACCTTCAATTTTCCTCACCTCTAATAAAGTTCTTTCATATTAAGTAACTATATGGTTTAAGTTATATTTATATAAGTAAAATTAATAATATACTATATTATACAAAAAAATAAAAAATTAAGAAAAGAATAATTATGAGGTGGTATTATGAAAAGTAAAAGTAATATAGGAAAGATTATAATATCTCTACCTATATCCATAGGGTTAGCATTATTTATTTCCGCTAACATATTAAATACTACTGTAAAGAATCATTATATTAAGATTTATGGACTGTATGGCAACAATATAGCTATAGCAGATATTGAAGAGTTGTCACTGAAAGACACAATTCCTACTATTAATAAGAGGGTTAATGGTATAATGCTAACCAATGGTAAGAGAAAAGGATATTTTAACCTTGATGGTAAAAATGCAAGATTATACTTATATAATGATGAAAGCCCTTTTATATATATTAAAACACCAAAGGATCAATATTATATTAATTTAATTACAGCTGATGAAACAAAGACATTTTATAATGAAATAATGAAAGAAAAAAGTTGAAAGTAAATACTTAAAATAGAAAATTGTTTAATTAGAATAAATATGATATAATGGAAGCAGTTTAATAAAATAATAATTTAGGAGGATGAAAAAGATGTCAGGACATTCAAAATGGCATAATATACAAAATAAAAAAGGGAAAGCAGATGCAAAAAGAGGAAAAATCTTTACAAAGATAGGTAAAGAAATAGTGCTTGCAGTTAAGAATGGAGGTCCTGCTCCGGAAAATAACCCTAAATTAAGAGATGCTATAGCAAAAGCTAAAGCAGCAAACATGCCAGGAGATACAATTCAAAGATCAATTAAGAAAGCTTCAGGAGAACTAGCAGCAGTTAACTATGAAAGCATAGTATATGAAGGATACGGTCCATCAGGAGTTGCTGTAATAGTTGAAACTTTAACAGATAATAAAAACAGATCAGCTGGTAACGTAAGATCAGCTTTCACTAAAGGTGGCGGAAACATGGGAACTACAGGATGTGTAAGCTTCATGTTCCAAGAAAAAGGTGAAATAGTTATTGAAAGAGCAGACTTAGATGAAGATGAAATCATGATGATGGCTTTAGATGCAGGTGCAGAAGACTTTAATGCAGATGAAGAGGAAGTATTTGTAATAACTACTACACCAGAAGACTTCAGTGCAGTTAGAGAAGAATTAGAAGCTCAAGGTTTAGAATTCTTAGAAGCAGGCGTAAAAATGATTCCAGATACATACACTGAAATTAATGAAGATGATGCTAAGAAGTTCCAAAAGATGTTAGACTTACTTGAAGATGATGATGACGTTCAAGAAGTTTACCACAATGCTGAATTCCCAGAAGGATGGGA
>OCAA01001418.1_pt1 | contig 12380 bp, 13 predicted proteins | sample 1538241 | NCBI WGS metagenome assembly OCAA01 (sample SAMEA2580241, study PRJEB22360) | human gut metagenome | biome: human gut; feature: human-associated habitat; material: faeces | place: Denmark | collected 2008/2010
CGCTTGACAGCGGGTGGGTGGTCCAGAGATTCATGGCGGAGAGGATGTCAATGATGTTTAAATTCTGCGCTTGCCTTGAGGACGGCAGCCTGACGTTCTGCAGCTCGGCGGGCACGTTCTTCATCAAAGAAGGGAACTGCGGCTGAAAGATAGACATACATCGAATAAATCGTCAGCACCGCCGCCAGCCAGATGAGCCCCGTCCCGATCAAGGCAATGTCGATGCCGAAGATCGGGTCGTTCCAAAGAAGACAAGGGATAGCCGTCATCTGTGCAATCGTCTTTGTTTTGCCGTACCAATTGACTTTGACGCGGCCGGATTCACCGATCTTGGCCATCCATTCGCGAATGCCGGTCACCGTGATTTCGCGTCCGATAATGATCATCGCAACGGCCATGTCGAGACGATCGAGCCCGACCAGAGCCACCAGGGCTGCTGACACAACAAGCTTGTCGGCAATCGGGTCAAGGAACGCACCCATGCGGGTAGCCCAGCCTTCGTAGCGTCTGGCCAGAAATCCGTCGAGCGCATCTGTCACGGCGGCGACAACAAATGTGACGCAGGCGATGACGTTGACCCAATGCGGCGCAAGCCATGTTTCAGGGATATAGAAAACGCCGAGAACCACGGGGATCAGCGCAATGCGCAGCCACGTGAGGACCATAGGGACGTTGATTTTGAAAGGCGGCTTGAGCTTCATTATTTTGCCGTTGGGCCTGAAAGGGTTTGAAATAATTAAGAATTTTCAATCAGGGCTGCTCGTCGGATTCGGTTGACAGAGGGGCGCCCGTATTCACCGGGACTGCCGTATGCAGCTGACTGTAGATTTGTTCGGCAAGTTTGCGAGAAATACCGGGCACTTGAGCAATATCTTCAGCTGAAGCATTTTTGAGCTGCTTCATGCCGCCGAAGTGCCCGAGTAGTTTAGCGCGGCGTTTGGGTCCGACGCCGGACAAATCCTCTAATTTAGATGTATTTCGAGTCTTAGCGCGCTTGGCCCGCATGCCTGTAATCGCAAAGCGATGGGCTTCGTCGCGAATTTCGGCGATGAGCATCAGTGCTCGAGACATTTCGCCCAAAATGAGCGGTTCGCGTCGATGACCGTCGATGACTGGGAAGACGAGTGTCTCAAGACCGGTTTTGCGTCCTTCGCCTTTAGCTACCCCAACGATTGCGCCGACATCGAGTCCGAGATCTTCGAAAACTTCTCGGGCCATCTCCACCTGGCCGCGGCCGCCGTCAATTAATACAACTGTCGGAAGCTCTGCTTCTCCGCGTGCTGCAGGCGCATATCTGCGAGCAAGCACTTGCTTCATTGCAGCATAGTCGTCGCCGGGTTCAATGCCCGCTATATTGAATCGCCGGTAGAGCGACGACTGCATGCGGCCCTCTCGGAAAACTACGCAGGATGCTTGTGTAGCTTCGCCCTGTGTATGAGAGATGTCAAAGCATTCGACGGAGAATTCCATGGGATCGTCATTCTTCGGTGCAAATGCAGGACCGAGCACCGCCATCAAATCATTGAGGCGCGCGGTTTGAGTGCCGGATTCAGCGAGTCTTCGGGCAAGCGCTATCTGCGCCCCCTGTATGCACATCTCAAGCCAGCGCCGGCGTGTTTCCTGCGGTTCGCTGACAACGGGTACGCGGCGGCCGGCAAGATCCGTGAGCAGTGATGACAAGCGGGCCGGCAGCTCCGGATCGGCAGGATCAGGTTCAACGATCAACAGGGCCGGAATGGGAAGTTCGGCGTAGTGCTGACTGACAAAGGCTTCAATGACTTCACCCTTCGAGGGCATCAGATCCTGAGCGGTCGGTGCTCGGTCGCCGGCTTTAGGAAATATGGCGCGATCGCCTAAATGGCGGCCGCCGCGCACCATGGCGAGATTCACACAGACAATGCCCTGACCTATCGATGCCGCCACGATGTCGGCGTCAACATCTCCGCCTGTTGTCTCAATGGCCTGCTGATGCCGCATTTGAGTGAGCGCGGCGATGCGGTCGCGCAGATGGGCGGCTTCTTCAAACTGCCAGGCATCCGAAGCAGCCCACATGCGTTTTTCCAGATCGTTGAGAACGTCAATGGAGCGGCCTTCGAGAAACTGTGCAGCACGACGACAATCTGCCGCATAAGCCTCTTTGGTGATAAGTCCGCAGCAGGGAGCCGTACAGCGCCCGATCTGTCCCAAAAGACAGGGGCGTGATCGGTTTTTAAAAACGGATTCTTCGCAGGTGCGCAGCTGAAAAGCTTTTTGCAGCATTTCGATGGCGGTTCGCGCCGCACTCGAACTGGGGTACGGACCGAAAAATTTCGACCGTTTGTCGACGCCGCCACGGTAATAGGAAAGACGAGGGAAGTCGCCCGCGCCAATGCGGATGTAAGGGTAGCTCGCGTCGTCGCGCAGACGGATGTTGTAGTGCGGCTTAAGCGTCTTGATGAGATTGTTCTCAAGCAGGAGCGCTTCGGCTTCGGAACGCGTAACGGTGGTTTCAATCCGCGCAATGCGGCTCACCATCAGCGCTATGCGCGGGGAGAGTCCGGTTTTGCGAAAGTATGAGGAAACACGGTTTTTCAGGTCCCTCGCCTTGCCGACGTATAGGCAGGTGCCGTCGGCGCCGAAGTAGCGATAGCAGCCCGGCAGATGCGGGAGCGTACGAACTTCTTCGCTGGGATTGAAGGTTTGCACAGCGGGGAGCGCACCGCAGGAAGCCGCTTCAGCCTCGGCTGAGGTGTTCTCCCAAGGCGCGGACGCAGACTGTTCGTCATCAGCGGAAACAGTCTGCTCTCCCTCATGAGTCGCTTTCGTGCTCATCAAAGCAAAAGCTGAGCGGCGAATTAATTTTTCTTCTTTTTCCCGTCGTCGCCGAGCAGTTCGTCAAAATGCAGCGTAATGCCCTTATATTCCCGCTCGACCTTTTCGGGGCTGGCGCAGCGGAACTCGAGCCACGCCTTGGCAGGCTGACCGTCGGCTGAGGCTGCCGATGAAGAACCCTTGAGCGGCATCATGCCCATGCCCTTGTCGGTGCAGAAGGCCTTGGCGCGCTCGTAAACGAAATCGGCGATGCGGGCGGAAGATTCAACCTTCGGGCGTTCCGCCGAAATGCGCCAGATAGACCCGACGACCGGTTCAATATTGACGCGGCTGTCGAAGGCCTTTTCAAGCTCTTGAGTCGCAGAGGAACAGCCCGAAAGCAAGAGGGCAGCACCGGCAGAGGCGCAAAGAAAAAGGGCAACAGAAGACTGGCGGGGCATGAGGAGCATGAATAAGTTCACCGTGAAGACGGCGGAAAAAGAAAACCTTCACATTATATGAATGGGCATGAATGAGCGACGGATAGGTTAAGACTCGGAGCGCTTTTCTCAGCCTCGGCACTGCTCCTTTAGAAACGGGCTCCCAAACCATGCGAATGAATACAAATCAATGTGTTGGCTGAAGATAAAAATAATCAAATCAATCAATAGATTGCATACAGTCACAGGCTGTAATTTCTGTAAGGCGGCCTTAATTTGCGGTTCCTAAACTGCCCCGCAAAATAGAACTCAAGCGTCCTTAGGCCCTGGACGCAAAGAACGCCGCTCATGACAACCCCAAGCTCGATTACCCAGCCTCTTATTGAAGTTCGCGGACTGACCTGCGAGCGCGGCGAACGTACGCTCTTTACGGGCATGTCGTTCACTGTGGCTCCGGGTTCGCTGGTCCGCATTGCGGGATCAAACGGGGCGGGAAAAACCACGCTTTTGCGTCTCTTGACGGGACTGATGCGGCCGGCCGAAGGTGAGATCTTCTGGCGCGGCGAACCGATTCTCAAGGCGGCTCAGGATTTCTGGCGCGAGCTCTGCTATATCGGCCACCGCAACGGCGTGAAGGATGATCTTTCCGTGATGGAGAACGTCCTCATCAATGCGCGCATTGCTTCGCTGAGCTGCACGCCCGAAGCTGCTCGCGCAGCATTGGCAGCCGTGGGCCTCTCAGACTACGAAGACGTTCCTGCCGGCCAGCTCTCGCAGGGACAGCGCAGACGCGTTGCGCTGGCGCGTCTTTGGCTTTCAGAATCTGTGCCGCTTTGGATCCTGGATGAACCCTTTACAGCGCTCGATGTCAAGGGTGTCGCCCGGCTGGCGGACTTGGTTTCCAAACATGTTGCCGAGGGCGGCGTGGTCATGCTGGTGACGCATCAGGAAGTGCCGGTGGATCCGAAGCACCTGTTCATCATTGAACCGGAGCGTTGGGCTCCCAAGCGCCGATCGGCGGTTGAGCGGGCGAGGGCGGATGCGGCAGCTGCCGAAGCCGAAAGCGCTGCCCGGGACTGAAGAGAGGAGACGCCAAGATGTTTAATCTCTTCATGACGATTCTGAAACGCGATCTGACGCTCTCACTTCGCCGCAAGTCTGACCTCGCTCAGGTGATCTTCTTTTTTGCGGTGGTTGTAACGCTCGTGCCTTTGGGTGTCGGTGCGGAAACCAATATCCTGCGCAGCATCGCCCCGGGTGTCGTTTGGGTTGCGGCGCTTCTCGCGGCGCTCCTTTCGCTCCCGCGTATGTTTGCGACCGACCATGAGGACGGCACGCTCGAACAGATGCTCGTGGCTGCAGAGCCGGTTCCGGTCATTGTGGTGGCTAAAGTAGCCGCGCATTGGATCGTTACGGGGGTGCCCATGACCATCTTTGCGACCATTTTCGGGGTGATGTTCGACTTGGAGCTCGATGTGACGCTCGTCATGGTAGCGAGTCTCCTGATTGGTACGCCGGTGCTCTCTCTCGTTGGTGCGGTCGGCGCTGCGCTGACGCTGGGACTTCGTGCCGGCGGCGTCCTGACGTCGCTTCTCGTGCTTCCGCTTTATATTCCCGTCCTCATTTTCGGCTCCGGGAGCGGCAACTGCCGCTGCTATGAGTCTCTCACCGGCTTCTCACTTCATGATCGTCGGCGGGCTTTCGCTCTTTGCACTCGCATTGGCGCCTTTTGCAGTGGCTGCGGCGCTGCGGATTGCCGAACAGTAAACCTTCATTATTCAGAACAAAAATAATTCATCGCAGGAGAACAGAACCTGATGAGCACTTCAATTACATTGGAAGGCTTCTATCGCAAGGCCGGGAAGCTTATTCCATGGTTTATGAGCGCAGCACTGGTGCTCTTTGTCGTCGGCGTTTATCTCGGGTTCTTCGTCTGCCCGATTGAGGCGCGTCAAGGCAACTCTTACCGCATTATTTTTATTCACATTCCTGCGGCGTGGCTCGCCATGTCGCTTTACCTGCTGATGGCCGTTGCGAGCATCGTGGGACTGCTTAAAAACTCCCGACTTGCTTTCATTCTGGCGCAAGCGATGGCGCCGACCGGCGCCCTCATGGGCTTTATTGCGCTTTTTTCGGGTGCATTCTGGGGACGGCCGACGTGGGGCACATACTGGGTGTGGGATGCTCGCCTGACATCCATGCTGATTCTCTTCTTCCTCTATCTCGGCTTTATTGCGCTCCATTCGGCCATTGACGATAAGCGCCGCGCTGATCAGGCTGCGAGCGTCATTTCCATCGTCGGTGCCGTGAACGTCCCGATTATCTACTTCTCGGTGCGCTGGTGGAACACCCTTCATCAGGGAGCCTCCATTACTTCGAGCGGCTCTTCGATTGCGCCGATCATGCTCAACACCATTTTCATCATGCTGGCTGCCGGCACGCTCTACGGCGCAGCCGTCGTGCTTTCGCGGACTCGTACGATGATTCTTGAACGCGAACGCAAGAGCGATTGGGCGCAGAAGGCTGCGCTGGAGGGGAAATTATGAACAACTGGAACTCTCTGGCTGACTTCATTTACATGAACGGCCACGGTTACTACGTTTGGTGCGCATACGGCGCATTTGTGCTCGGTGTTTTGTTTGAGCTTTACGGCCTGATTACTCGCCGCCGAGCGATCTGTCGGCGCATCATGCGCGAAGCACGTGCAGCGCAGTCGACGCTGGAAAGCTGATCCCCCTGCGATTGAGACCCCAAGGAAAAAACATGAACGCCAAAACTAAAAAACTTGCCTTGATCGGCGCAGCCGCCGTAGTGCTCTGCGCAGGCATCTTCATGGCACTGCAGGCCTTTAACGAAAATCTGGTCTTCTTTTTCTCACCCACTCAGGTAGCCGCTAAAGAAGCGCCTGTGGGCCGCACGTTCCGCCTCGGCGGCGTGGTTGAGAAGAATTCAGTCGTTCGGGAAAAGGACGGCGTAACCGTCCACTTCCGTATCACCGATACGGCACAGACGGTTAATGTCGAATATAAGGGCATTCTGCCCGACCTCTTTGCCGAAGAGCAGGGCGTTGTTGCGCAGGGCAAACTCAACGAAGCCGGTGTGTTTGTTGCGAGTGAAGTGCTCGCCAAGCATGACGAAAACTACATGCCGCCTGAGGCCGCCAAAGCGCTCGAAGATGCGCATAAGGCCGGCGTAGCCAAGGCTCACGCTCAGGGCATGGACTCGAAGAGCCACGCCGAGGCGGTCAAATCGGGCGCTCCGATGCCGGCCAACCATCCGTAAGGATTAAGGGACATTATTCTTCGCGCTGCGAAGCTGCTCTGCGCCGTTTGACTCGGAACAACGGCAAAGAACGAACTGCGCAGCGCCTTCACCAGCGGCGGACACCATAGAAGGCCCGTCCATTTACATTAGAAGAAGCCGATGACCGAGCGAGGCTCTGATAGAGAACCTCCCGGTATGTCAACAACGGAGAAATCAAGTGATACCTGAGATTGGTCACTTCGCACTGATCCTGTGCCTTGCGCTCAGCATTGTCCAGGGCGTTCTGCCGCTCGTGGGCGCAGCCCGCGGCAGCGGTCCGCTCATGGCAGTGGCGCGGCCTGCGGCTGCAGCCAACGCATTATTCGGCACGATCGCCCTTCGGGTGCCTTGCGTACTCGTTTTATATTTCCGACTTCAGCGTGCTCAACGTTGCCAACAACTCCAACTCGATGCTGCCCTGGTACTACAAGGTCGCAGCGACTTGGGGTTCTCATGAAGGCTCGATTCTCTTCTGGACGGTAACGCTTGGCTGGTGGGGAGCTGCAGTTGCATTCTCGGCGAGGAAGCTCCCTGAGGATATGGTGGCTCGCGTGACGGGCGTTATGGGGCTTGTCGGCATGGGGTTCCTGCTCTTCATGCTCTTTACCTCCAATCCGTTCCTGCGAATTTTCCCGGCACCGGCCGAAGGTGCAGACTTGAATCCGCTCCTGCAGGATCCGGGGATGGTCTTCCATCCGCCGCTGCTTTATTTGGGCTACGTGGGTTTCTCGGTTCCCTTCGCCTTTGCGATTGCTGCGCTCCTTTCCGGACGTCTTGATGCGGCCTGGGCGCGTTGGATGCGTCCTTGGACGACGGCTGCCTGGATTTTGCTCACGCTCGGTATTGCGCTCGGTTCCTACTGGGCCTACTACGAACTCGGCTGGGGCGGCTGGTGGTTCTGGGATCCGGTCGAAAACTCGTCCTTCATGCCCTGGCTCACGGGTACGGCGCTGATTCACTCGCTTGCAGTGACTGAAAAGCGCGGCTGCTTCCGTATTTGGACAGTGCTCTTGGCGATCATCACGTTCTCACTCTCGCTCTTGGGGACCTTCCTCGTCCGTTCCGGTGTTCTCACGTCGGTGCATGCGTTTGCTACGGATCCGGAACGCGGCCTCTTTATTCTGGCTTTCCTGATTCTGGTGATCGGGCTTTCGTTCCTGCTTTTCGCTTGGCGTGCGCCAACGGTGGGTTTGGGCGGCAACTTCGCACTGATCTCGCGCGAATCCATGCTGCTGGTCAACAATGTTTTGCTGGTGGTGGCGATGGGCGCCGTCCTTTTGGGCACGCTCTATCCGCTCTTCCTCGATGCGCTTAATGCCGGCAAGATTTCTGTTGGGCCTCCGTACTTTGATGCGGTCTTCGGTCCGCTGATGCTCCCGCTGGTGTTCCTGATGGCAGTGGGGCCGATCGCACGCTGGAAGGAAGCCGATCCCATGACGCTCGTGAAGCGCCTCGCCTGGTGCTTTGTGGTGGCGATCGCGGTCGGCATTGCCGTTCCGCTTCTGATGGGCGCATGGAGCACCTGGGTCTTTACCGGCACGACGCTGGCTGTCTTCGTGATGTGCGGCATCGTTGAGGAAATTCGCGGCGAACTGAAGTTTGCCCCCGCCGGCACCGGCATCTTCGGTCGTCTTACCCGCATGACGCGTGCCACGTGGGGCATGCACCTTGCACACTTTGGCGTAGCAGTGTTCATCATCGGAGTGGCGCTGGTGAAGGGCTATCAGGCTGAGCGCGATGTCCGCATGTTTGAATCTGACGTCGTGCATGTTGCGGGCTATACCTTCACCTTCAACGGCGTGAGCTCCGCTCGCGGCGCCAACTTCACCGCCGACCGAGGCGATTTCACGCTCTCGAAGGACGGCAAGGAACTTCAGCACCTTTATCCGGAAAAGCGCAAGTACTTCAGCTCCAATTCGATGCCGATGACAGAGGCCGCCATTCGCCATTCCATTACGGGTGACGTGTATGTGAGTCTGGGCGTGCCGAGTTCGGACGGCGGCTGGGTGGTTCGCGTGTATTCGAAGCCTTTCGTGACTTGGATCTGGTTCGGCTGCATCATCATGAGCGTGGGCGGCCTGCTTGCGATGCTTGATCGCCGTTATCGCCGCCGCCGTGAAAAGAAGGCGGCGGAGGCGGCCAAGTCCAACAGCGCCGGCGCAGCGCCAGCCGTTTGATCGTCTCGGAGAACTCAGAAAATGATGAAAGCGAAATTCCTTATTCCGTTTGCTATCTTCGTGGTGCTCGCGGGGTTCCTCTTCAAGGGGCTCTACCTCGATCCCCGCGCTCTGCCTTCTGTGCTGATCAATAAGCCGCTGCCGACTTTTGAACTGCCGACGCTCTTTGATCCGACTCAGAAATTCAGCACCGAAGAGATGAAGGGCAAAGTCTGGATGCTTAACGTTTGGGCAAGCTGGTGCCTGCCCTGCAAGGAGGAGCACCCCTATCTTGTCGGGCTGAAGCGCTCGGGCCTGAAAACCCCGATTGTGGGCTTCCTCTATAAGGACACGGTCGGCGCCGGTCGGCAGGTGCTCGAAGACACAGGCAATCCCTATGACGTTGTGATCTTTGAAGAGAAGAACAAGGTCGGCATCGATCTCGGTGTTACGGGCGTGCCGGAAACCTTCATCATCGACAAGAAGGGCGTCATTCGCGCCAAGGTGAGCTATCCGATTCTGGATGATCTTTGGAACATTCAGGTGAAGCCGCTTATCGAAATCCTGGAGAAGGAAAAATGATTAAACGCTTCATTCTTGCCGCCGCAGCCTTAGGCGCCGCTGCGCTTCTCGCACTGCCGCTCGCTCAGACCGCTCAGGCGGCTCCGCGTGAGGCTGCGCCGACGGCCTTTGATCCGGTAGCGCACAAGCGCGTCGTTGAGGTGTCCGAGCAGCTGCGCTGTCTCGTCTGCCAGAATCAGTCGATTGCGGAGTCCAATGCGGAACTTGCCGTTGACTTGCGCAACCAAGTGATCGAACAAGTCAAAGCCGGCAAAACCAATCAGGAAATTGTTGACTACATGGTCGACCGCTATGGGGACTTTGTGCTTTACAAGCCGCCGTTCAAACTTTCCACGGCAATTCTGTGGCTTGGACCGCTCTGTCTGTTCCTGATCGGCATTGGTGCCTTCTACATCAACCTTCGCCGACGCAAGCGCCTTGTGGCGGAATCTGTCAAGCCATTGACGGCACAGGAGAAGGCGATGGCCGATGACCTCCTGAGCGGACGCAAGGAGTAATCGAAAGTGACGATTTTCATTATTCTCTGTGTACTCATGTGCGTGGCAGCGGTTGCGGCCGTCTGCCTGCCGCTCTGGTTCGGGTCCCGGGCCAAAGCGGAAAGTGACCGCCGCAGTCAGGTGCTCGCTATCCTTCAGCAGCAGGCCAATGACCTTGAGGCGGAGCGAGCTGCCGGTCGAATCGATCAGGATGAATACGAAGAAACGCGCAGCGAACTTGAACGCCGCGTTTTGGAAGAAGCCAAGCACGAAGAAGAAATCAAGAGCGGGCGCAGCATGATGATGCCGCGCGTGCTCGCAGTGGTGCTTCTTGTGGTTATTCCGGCTTCTGCAGCAGTCGCCTACTACGCGCTTGGCCGCTATACGGCCATGGATCCGGCCTTTATCGAAATGATGGAGCGCCAGAGTGCCAATTCGCGCGGTCACTCGCAGCGCGATATGCAGAAGATGCTCGACGATCTGAAAGCCCGATTGGCTGAAGATCCGAGAAATGCTCAGGGCTGGTTCCTGCTTGCCCGTACGGCGGCCTCGATGAATCGTTTCGATGATGCCGTGGAGGCTTTCAAGAAGTTGAATGCACTGGTGCCCAACAATGCCGACATCATGGCTGATATGGCCGACATGATGGCTGCGGCCAACGGCAAGGTCATCACGCCTGAAGTCGAGAAGCTCCTGCAGGATGCCCTCAAAGTGGATCCTAATCAGTGGAAGGCCTTGGCGCTGCTGGCCATGCAGTCTTGGGACCGCGAACGCTATGCTCAGGCTGCGCAGTATTGGGAGCGTCTGCTCAAGGTTGTGCCGCCGGACTTCCCCGACCGCGATCAGATTGCTTCTAATATCAATGAAGCCAAGCGTCTTGGCGGCGTGAATGACTCGATCTCGGCCGTTTCGCCAAATGCCGGCGGTGCCGGCGGCAAGTCAGCGGCGGCGCCTTCTTCGACGGCCGTTGAGCCGGTGCCGACAGCATCGCCCGCGACCATGAGCGCTGTGGCCGGTACGGTGACGCTTGACGCTGCGCTCAAAGATCAGACCTCGCCAGACGATACGGTCTTCATCTACGCGCGCCCGGCTTCAGGAAGCCGCATGCCCGTAGCGTTCACCAAGGTGAAGGTGAAGGATCTGCCCTACAACTTCGAACTCAATGAAACCATGCGCATGGCCATGGGGGCGGAGACGCTTGCCAACACAAAGATTGTGGTGGTGGGTGCGCGCATCTCCAAGACCGGCAATTTCATGCCGCAGCCGGGTGACCTGGAGGGCGAAATGGATCAGCCCGTTGAGGTCGGCGACCGCGGTCTGATTGTGACGATACGCAAGGTTCGTCAATAGCACCAAAGTCTGCTCCGAAGAAAAAACAGCGGCCCGTTGAGGCCGCTGTTTTTTTTGAGCCATTGCTGTCGGCAAGCTGTCACGAAATATTCATGACGACGTCAGATGAGCGTTACAGCCTCGTCACATGGAGTGCTGAAAATAACAGCTGTTTAGTTTTGCTCATCCCTCACACGTTCATGCTTGTTCTCGAGAATATCGCTAAGCGCTACGGCGACAAGTCCATTCTTTCTGAAATTTCACTCGCCATCCCCAAAGGCAGCATCGTCTCCATTTTGGGACCGTCCGGCTGCGGCAAGACGACGCTTTTGAATTTAATTCTCGGGCTGGTGCCGGCAACCTCCGGACGCATTCTGGTTGACGGTGAGAATGTGACGAACGTTCCGATGGAAAAGCGCGGCTTCAATATTGTCTTTCAGGACTATGCGCTCTTTCCCAATCTCAATGCCGAAGAAAATATTGTCTACGGTCTGAAGAATTGTCCGGGCCGATCCACTCCGGAAGAAGTACGCGATCTCATCCATTTATTGGGACTCGAGCCGCATCTTAAAAGCCGCGTGCAGGAGCTTTCCGGCGGTCAGAAGCAGCGCGTGGCGCTGGCGAGAACGCTGGTGATGAAGCCGCGCCTTCTGCTCCTTGACGAGCCGCTTTCTGCGCTTGACGGATTGATTAAAGAATCCATCAAAGAGCGCATCCGCACCATTGCTCGGCAGCTCAAACTAACGACGCTGATTGTGACGCATGATCCGGAAGAAGCGCTGACGCTTTCGGACAAGGTGCTCATCATCAATGGCGGCCGAATTGCACAGTTCGATACGCCTCAGGGCATTGTGCACCGGCCGGCGGACGATTTCGTTCGCCGCTTCATTCTTTCGCAGCTGACGATCAAGCGCGACAATATTTATCGACTGTTTGGGCAGCCCGCAGCCGAGCAGTCGCTGATGCCGGCAGCGAGCTGAGAGGATGACGTCCATGACGACAGCGTCTTCGGGCAGTACGCTGCTCGCGGGGGTATCGGCGTTCCTCACGGGCGCCGGCACGGATGAGCGCAGACATTACCGAGTGCTCTATGGGGCGGTAATGATTTTCTTCGCGCTCTTTTTAGGCGTCCCGCTCGCCTTGATCTTTGGCCAGTCGATTTTGGAGAAAGGCACGCTGACGGCCGCGAACTGGTTCTCGGTGGTCATGCGCCCGGGTTTCTGGTCGATGATGGCCAACAGCTTTGCGGTGAGTACTGCCGCAGCGGCTGGCGCTACCCTTTTGGGGTTCTTCGATGATCAAGA
>OCAA01001421.1_pt1 | contig 12335 bp, 11 predicted proteins | sample 1538241 | NCBI WGS metagenome assembly OCAA01 (sample SAMEA2580241, study PRJEB22360) | human gut metagenome | biome: human gut; feature: human-associated habitat; material: faeces | place: Denmark | collected 2008/2010
ATAACCCCGGCCTCCAAACACAATAACCAGTGGCCTCAAAAGCTACGAATATTCACATCTGAAACACACGCCTATCACGTTGTACCCGTCAAGCAGTGGTCAAAGTCATTGATCTGACAGGCATCTGAAACGCGTTTCCACCGGTTCCGCGGCTAAAGACGGTGGTCAAAGTCATTGATCTGACAGGCATCTGAAACCCACAAAAGCCCGCACCAGCGACAAAGCCGGTGGTCAAAGTCATTGATCTGACAGGCATCTGAAACGAGTTGCTGACTGTAGCGCGCTTGCATAAGGTGGTCAAAGTCATTGATCTGACAGGCATCTGAAACCGGGACTCCGACCGTCATACATCGACGGTGGTGGTCAAAGTCATTGATCTGACAGGCATCTGAAACCACGCCGGAGCGCGCGCCCATCACCCGCGAGTGGTCAAAGTCATTGATCTGACAGGCATCTGAAACTCTTGGCGCGAAGCGTTGCAATGCTTGCACGTGGTCAAAGTCATTGATCTGACAGGCATCTGAAACTCACCCAACTGCCGACCGTGCGCACGATGGGTGGTCAAAGTCATTGATCTGACAGGCATCTGAAACAACGACGTGGTCACCGAACGACTCGCCAACGTGGTCAAAGTCATTGATCTGACAGGCATCTGAAACATGGGAACGCAGTCGGTCTTGGCCTGAGTAGTGGTCAAAGTCATTGATCTGACAGGCATCTGAAACAATAGGAGCATACTAATGAGCAGCACGCGCGTGGTCAAAGTCATTGATCTGACAGGCATCTGAAACAAGCTGAGCGAGTTGGATGAGTCGATATTAGTGGTCAAAGTCATTGATCTGACAGGCATCTGAAACAGCAACGTGCCCGGCATCGCCACCGTCACCGTGGTCAAAGTCATTGATCTGACAGGCATCTGAAACGCATGGTATTACTTCATTCAGCGCGTCGAGGTGGTCAAAGTCATTGATCTGACAGGCATCTGAAACGCAATTCGCAGGCCTGCGCGGGGTCGATCTGTGGTCAAAGTCATTGATCTGACAGGCATCTGAAACCGTGTGGACAGTCGGAGGGAGGAGGACACTGTGGTCAAAGTCATTGATCTGACAGGCATCTGAAACTGAACGACGCGACCACATCACGACAGTCATGTGGTCAAAGTCATTGATCTGACAGGCATCTGAAACGACGATGTGACCCACCTGAAGTTCCTGAACGTGGTCAAAGTCATTGATCTGACAGGCATCTGAAACAACGAATCAAGCACGCCGTCGCGGATCAGCGTGGTCAAAGTCATTGATCTGACAGGCATCTGAAACAGAGATTAGATTCTGCCGGAAGAATCCCGCGTGGTCAAAGTCATTGATCTGACAGGCATCTGAAACCACCACCAAGGCGCTCACCGCACTGTCCACGTGGTCAAAGTCATTGATCTGACAGGCATCTGAAACAGTCATGGGACCATGTAGAGATGTTCACTAGTGGTCAAAGTCATTGATCTGACAGGCATCTGAAACTCGTACGCCCTAGCGCCGCTAGAATCACGCGTGGTCAAAGTCATTGATCTGACAGGCATCTGAAACCACATGACCAGCGCGTGTGCGCATCGTGTAGTGGTCAAAGTCATTGATCTGACAGGCATCTGAAACGTGGGCAGCCAGCTACAGAACTTCGGCATGGTGGTCAAAGTCATTGATCTGACAGGCATCTGAAACCATCACCTCACCGTAACGGGAGCCCAGCAGGTGGTCAAAGTCATTGATCTGACAGGCATCTGAAACACTCACCCCAGCGGCGGCGATCACCGACTTGTGGTCAAAGTCATTGATCTGACAGGCATCTGAAACAAGCGTTGCCGTTGGATGCGTTGACGCTGTGTGGTCAAAGTCATTGATCTGACAGGCATCTGAAACGAATATCGGTGACGTTGAGTGCGTTATACTGTGGTCAAAGTCATTGATCTGACAGGCATCTGAAACGCCGTTGACGGCTGGCTTGGCGTGGGCGTGGTGGTCAAAGTCATTGATCTGACAGGCATCTGAAACATTTATGCGGCATTTACGCAATCCATCTACGTGGTCAAAGTCATTGATCTGACAGGCATCTGAAACCGGCCACTTCGCAAGCTAACGCCTATGCGAGTGGTCAAAGTCATTGATCTGACAGGCATCTGAAACCGACAAAACAGGTTTCATCAAAAAACACCGGTGGTCAAAGTCATTGATCTGACAGGCATCTGAAACTCACAGCACTGTTGCTGGCATTCGCTCCATGTGGTCAAAGTCATTGATCTGACAGGCATCTGAAACTTGACCAATGAAGAACTGTTCTACGCGCGGGTGGTCAAAGTCATTGATCTGACAGGCATCTGAAACTGTCCTCGGTGTTTCAGCTGGATAAGGCAGGTGGTCAAAGTCATTGATCTGACAGGCATCTGAAACAAAAACGCTGAGCGGGTTGCTCCACCGCCAGTGGTCAAAGTCATTGATCTGACAGGCATCTGAAACGCAGATATATTGGCAAAGGCATCGTGCCTAGTGGTCAAAGTCATTGATCTGACAGGCATCTGAAACTCACGTGTCACGGTATCGACAAGTTTCGCAAGTGGTCAAAGTCATTGATCTGACAGGCATCTGAAACGATAATTTCGCGGCGAAACGTCCCAAGACGGTGGTCAAAGTCATTGATCTGACAGGCATCTGAAACTGTTGTTTCCACATGCCTATTATATATGCGGTGGTCAAAGTCATTGATCTGACAGGCATCTGAAACGGTGTCTTCGGGCGCTTTTTCGCAAAATTCGTGGTCAAAGTCATTGATCTGACAGGCATCTGAAACTGAAATTCGTGTCCACTCGATACAATGCCCGTGGTCAAAGTCATTGATCTGACAGGCATCTGAAACGCGACCCCGCCGCGTTGACCGACCAATACAGTGGTCAAAGTCATTGATCTGACAGGCATCTGAAACTTCGTCATCCGTCCACGATATTGGATACTGGTGGTCAAAGTCATTGATCTGACAGGCATCTGAAACTGATCTTCGACAGCGTCGGAAAGTATCTTAGTGGTCAAAGTCATTGATCTGACAGGCATCTGAAACGTCTTATCAACGTCAACATGCGCAAAGCCAGTGGTCAAAGTCATTGATCTGACAGGCATCTGAAACAAAAACCTTGAGCGGATTATTCCACCGCCAGTGGTCAAAGTCATTGATCTGACAGGCATCTGAAACTGCGGCCACGTCGCTTGATGACGTGTTGAGGTGGTCAAAGTCATTGATCTGACAGGCATCTGAAACAATCCTTGGCGTTCCATCCCGCAAAACCAAGTGGTCAAAGTCATTGATCTGACAGGCATCTGAAACCTAGCTTCTGATCGTCCGCCTCGATGCCTAGTGGTCAAAGTCATTGATCTGACAGGCATCTGAAACCCAGAATCACATGTTTCAGGAAGCGCAGTGGTGGTCAAAGTCATTGATCTGACAGGCATCTGAAACGCTGCGCCACGGCGACTACGACGGGGCCATGTGGTCAAAGTCATTGATCTGACAGGCATCTGAAACACGTGTGGCGCAACGCCTACGTCGCGTCCGGTGGTCAAAGTCATTGATCTGACAGGCATCTGAAACACGTGTGGCGCAACGCCTACGTCGCGTCCGGTGGTCAAAGTCATTGATCTGACAGGCATCTGAAACGTTTGTGTTGCGCTCGGTATGCGTTGTTGAGTGGTCAAAGTCATTGATCTGACAGGCATCTGAAACGTAATACCGGCGTTCTACTGGGATGCAAAAGTGGTCAAAGTCATTGATCTGACAGGCATCTGAAACAAACACGCCTTTCGTAGTGCATACGATTCAGTGGTCAAAGTCATTGATCTGACAGGCATCTGAAACACAGATCATTAATGTATTCGCCGGTTATGTGTGGTCAAAGTCATTGATCTGACAGGCATCTGAAACGCCGTTGTCAATTCCAACTTCAACGTGTATGTGGTCAAAGTCATTGATCTGACAGGCATCTGAAACATATCATACGATATCCCCACGTATGCGCTAGTGGTCAAAGTCATTGATCTGACAGGCATCTGAAACTTGTTCTGTCCGGCTCCTCGGAATGCGTCTGTGGTCAAAGTCATTGATCTGACAGGCATCTGAAACTTGTGGCCGTCTGCGCGTTTACGCTGATCGGTGGTCAAAGTCATTGATCTGACAGGCATCTGAAACACACGCCGCATGGTGTTGTTGATCGCGGTCGTGGTCAAAGTCATTGATCTGACAGGCATCTGAAACCGATAGCCTTAAGGATTCCTGAACAGTTCATGAGAACTGAACGTAATCCTCATCGACATAGTGGCTCATCCCCTCTGTCAGCATGACTTTCTTGCTGCAGCATTCCAGGTCAAGAAGCTGCAACTGGTACCGCAATAAAGTACGGTGCAGATAAAGTAATTGGTCGTTATCACAGTATTGAGTTGTATGAAGCGTCACCAGCATCCTGCTCTCGGCAAGAGCACCGGCAGTATCTACTGCCGTCGAAATTTTATCATACAAGGATCCCAAAGAACTCGTGTCAATCCGAGGTTTGGCCATTGCAATTGCTGCTTTCAAATCCAAATCGCAGGGAATAGTCAGAGGTAGATTTTGACCCCATATCTCATCTTGAATAATTGTTTTTAACTCAGCCTGCAAAGACAATAATCTACTGATTTGCTCCGGCGTAAATCCTTCGATTATTTTCTTGACAGCAAGCTTCTGGAACAAAGCATTATAATCCACTTCATCCGCGCAATCACCAATATAAATTATACTTTTGGAAGCCAAAACAGTTTTTTCTCCCACGCCAAGTACAACAGAATCGGCATCTTCCTGAAGTCCCGCAGATAACTCATAAAAAATTTTTGGAGATGCGCATCCTATAACATTCAGCCCCATCTCAAGTTGCACAGGATCAAGAGGGTACGCAACAAGGCTATCTATCATATAATCACAGTCCTATCATCACTATTCTGTGCATCATCAATCATCGACCCAGCTAAAAACCGAATAGACGAGTACTGTTTTTCCGTAATAATCAACGACTGAACCAAACCTTCAGCAGGCGCAAAACTAGCTACTCTATTCTCCAAAAAATGCGCAGACTCACGCGTGGTCGCCACTCTCACATAAACCGACTCCTGAATCATAAGGAATCCCTCACGAATCAGATTTTTCCTAAATTCCGCATATATTTTTCTCTCATTAGCGGTTTTCATAGGAAGGTCAAAAAAAACTATCACTCGCATAACTCTGTACCGCATCGCACAAACCCCAATTCCGGCAAGCATTCTTCACCAGAAAGATACCGAAGAGCATCTCTCACAAACACACTGATAAGTTGAGTAATCGTAGTACCAAGCTCGGGCACATCGCTTCGCATAAATCTCATCAATTCAACTTTGACTTTGGAATCAAGGTGTTCAGCACCCAATTGAAAGACTCTTTCATCCATAAAAGGACGGAACGGCTCCATCAAATCACAAGCCAAATTAAACGGATTCTTCTCGTTATCATGATGAATTCCAAATTCCGTCAGATAGCCAATTTCCGTTATTTTCCTAGCCACTTCAGAAAGAATAATCGCATACCCATAATCCAAAATCCCGTTTATTCCATTCTCCTCATCGGAACGAACAAACTCATATGTGAATAACCGAGGGAAATACATGTGAGCCGCAACCGCTTCACGATTATCCGAATCTCCAGGCTTCACATCCACAACAAGTGACTTCATTTTCTCAAGGTCAAGACTGTCACAATTCTTCTCCAGCACAGACACTTGATGCGCAATTTTCTCACGAATAATATGCTGCCACAACAGATCTTTACGCGCTTCATCCCAACGTATTTGCTGAATTATGTATGCCCGTCGACTTGATTCAGTCTCATAAGGGCTCGTCTCCCCTATTGGAAGATGCTTGTCGTCGCAGAATACGATTTTCACATCGCGTTTCAACAAATCTGCTATCGCACATGTCGTGATTACCGCCCGTGTCGTTTCAATCATCAACATACCGATATCGTCCATGGGCAATTGGCACACATCATCGTCCGTCTGAATAACTAGCAATCTCATTTTTGTGGAAATCTTGCAATGCCGAGTTACCACTACATTCCGCCATGCCATATACACCTCATCGTGCTATACTTACAGAGGATTGTTTGGTCGTAATCCATGATCAAGGTCATTGACCTGACAGGCATAAATTGAAATAAAGCAAGGTTTCGACCAAGCTTCAGAAGGTTTTATACCTGGCCTTATGGCTGTGAGGCTCCCGATAATGTCGGGAGCCTCTTTTCATTTGTCCGATACTTACTATTTACTTCTTTTTTTGCCTTTCTTTTCAACTCCCCTACCGTTACTCTCTTTTCAAAAAGTCCTGACGGCGACTGGAAGATGAACTCATCTTCGTCGGAAAATGTATAGCCAGATTTGTTATTCATTCGACGCCAGCTACCTGTCATTCCCACAATTGACAGATTTGCCGTTTTCGCATCCGCATGTAATGCGCTGACTATACCCGTGATGACATTCTTCTTCTCATCTTCTGGAAGCTTGTCGAAAGCAACATGCAAGTCAGCGAGCTCCTCCTCGGTGAATCTATGCCACGGATAGAGACACTGTACAGAGCCCAGAATCGAATCGAGAAGCTTCTTCAGATCATCTTTCTCCAAAGAACCTTTCCCTTGAGACAGATCATCAAAATAACAGTACTCTTCATACGGCAACCAAAGCTGCTGAGCATTATTCAATTCGCCAGCCGACTTAATCACCATCAGTCCACCGCCATAACGGATCAACTGCATCTTCGGCACATGACGTAACAGAATGTTCGCTTTCGCATATTCACTCTTCTTCTTCGCCAACACTTTTCGCAGCTCATCATCAGACGGCCTATCCCCTAGCAGCGAATACTCCTGCATCGTTACATTGACCAAGCGGGTCTTCCCCTTTGATTCAATCAGAACCGCGTAGGCAGGCTTCGCACTGGAGAAACCTCCATAAAGGGAAGTGTCTTGCTTGGCACCATCGAAAGGAATACCCTTAATTCCTTTCGGATCAGTCGCAGCATATCTTGTCTCATCGTACAGCGCCCCGAAATCGTCTCCGACTTTCTGGGTAACGAGCATCTTACGATAATTCATCACCTTACGCAGATAATCTTTGTCTTCCTCAGACCAAACAACTTCTCCAGTACGCGGATTAACTCGCTTTTGTTCATCTTGAGAACGCATCGAGCCAACAATAAAACCAAACGCACGGCCTTGTTTTCTGTCTTCTGCGCTCAGTTTCTCACGATATCCACGCAGGTAATCACGCAAATACTGGTTATAAGAATTCTGTGCACCGTCAGAAACCTCACCATCCGCAAAGAAACCACGATTGGCCGCAAACTGTCCAGCGATGCCGACGCACAGCGCATCTTGCGCGTGATGGTAATCGTTGATGTCACGATTCTTATGCGAGAATCCCAAATATCTGTGCATTTCTTTAGTCAATTCCGCATTGAGACCAATGACCGCCGCGCTATTGCCATACCGTTGGCGCATCAACGTTGCGACATTCTTCATAATCTGCCTTGTTTCAACCAGCGAACGCTGAACAAAACGTTCTTTCTCACGCTCCGAGAATTCGTTTTGACGAGTCAATCGCTCGAACTTAACGCGGCTGATTAATCCATTGTCTAAAAGTATCTGCCAGAAATTACGCATTCGGTCTGCGATCTGAGGCATATACGTGAACGAATCCGTCTTGCGAGCGTTCTCAGCACGCGCCACGAGCACTCGATTGTCGATCGAATCGTTCTGCGTCACCGCCTGGGGAATAATATGGTCAATGTCATACGCCGATGAAAGCCTATCGAGATCTAATTCCTCGCCCGTGTACATGTCTTTTCCAAGCTGCGTGTAGTACAGGAACAGACGATCATCCTGAAGATCCTTATCACTGCACGCATTAAGCTCGTCCGCGATTCCCTTGAATTCCTTCCCCAGATTCGCATTCCTGTACAAATCCTGTAGACGGCTCTTTCGAGATATCGTCCGGCCACTTGGCTGAATATCATCCGCCAACTCCAAGAAAATTCTTGACGGCCGTTTGCCAACTGCCTTAGAAATATCATCAATCAAACGAATCGACTGAATAATTCCTCGTTTTACCTTTGGTGAGACCCTCAAATCATCAACGACTTCCATAAGAGAACTACCGTTTTCTGCACCAAGGTTTTCTTGCTCAATCCAATCAGAAAAACCTAATTGCTTGTCGGTAATGATCTCCATTAAATTACGGTCTTCAGCACGCATAATTTCAATAATGCTGTGTTTACGCGGCGCGAAATCATCACTAATCTTGCACTCACCAGCTTTTGTTGTCAGCAATTTGCGAGACAAACGCCCCCAACCAGTGTAATGAGTGTTTACGAGCAAAGCGCAGTCCGCTTCCGAAATGCCTTCAAGCTGCCGCAACTGATGCAAGAGCGTTTCTTTATCTTCAAATACAGTCTGCAGCTCAACGATCTTTTCCATCAAATCGCGATGCTCATTCACGTATTTCTCGCCGAATATTCTACACATCTTGCCATACGTTGACAATGAACTCGTAAATTTCGATTCATCCGACAAGCCAGACAACTCGTATGTACGTCCATATTCTTTGCGCAAAAGATTTTCCGCAGTCCTCTTTGTAACAGTCTGCCCTTTCATGAAAAGACGCTGACACAGAAGAGTTTTTTCTTCACGGCCAAGACGCATTCTGCGCTTATCATTCCAATGATTTCCAGTGCGCACAGACAAGCGAACATTGTTGAGCTCATTCAGAACCTCATACTCCTGATACAACAGGGAGTTCTTCGGCAGCGTCGGCTCACCCAATAAGTAGCTATCAGTACCCACCAATCGTTCAATGAACTTTCGACCAGAGGCGTCCTTGTCGACCATCTCATCGAAATTCCACGGCGTGATTTCACCCTTCTTCTTTCTTACCATCCAATGGTTTTCACTATTATCAGATTTCTGAAGATCTTCAGGCACAACCAAAGGACCAACAAAATAGGGCACACGGAAAGCCAATAACCCTTCAATTTTATTAATCTGCTTTCCGTCTTTTTCAAAAGCATCAAGCAAGAAAGGATAATACTTTCCCTGTTTCTTGATAATTTGTTTCAGCTCATTTTGGTGCAGCTGATGCGGAATAACTCCATTATCTGAATCTCGTTGAATCGGAAAAAGTTTATCTTCTTCAATATCATGAATCAGTCTGTTTTTATCCGTTTCCGAAAGATCAGACGTTTCAATCATCTTTTTGAAAAAGACATTGGCTTTCTTTCGCATATTCTCATACGCGCTTTCGCCACGTACACTTTTACGTTGGCCACTATCTATTTTCCAGCCAACTAGAATGCCATAGTTCTCGTTTATGTCTTTCTCATTCTCTTTCGTACGCAATTGCAATTTAATTAGATTCCAATTGGCGCGATGAGCATCATAACTTGCGCATTTTGAATCGGAAACACTCGTAGACCTTCCTAACAACTGTTTCAGAGCGATTGCGTTGTACTGCCCCTGCATGCGATCCAAGAATTCGCGTTCCTCATCATCAAGAAGTCCCGAATCTACAATCTGAACACACTTCTCTTCATAGTCAGACTTATTGAAATAAATACCAAGTATCTTCTTATTTTCAGAAGAAAACTCTTTGCTGACGAATATTTTCGCGAGATCAAGTTTATTACCTTCAAGTCCAGCAAAAATAGTCTTGACAATAGCTCTTTGTTCACGAGACAAATCGTTTACAGCACTAAGCGCTTCAAGCGCATTATCGACTCGCATGGAGCGCGAGCCGCGCGTTGCGCACAAAGCATCAGCTAACTGGCCATTGGCAGGCGCAACCAACTTGTTCTCATCATCTTGCTCAATATCGCTGTTTTGCTCACCTTCCGACATTTCATAACGGGTGATTCTTCCAAGAAGTTTCAGCAGCTCATCTTCTTTGAACGCATTCGACGATTCCAGGGTTCCCTCAACCAGAAAATTACCGCGATATTTCACCATATGATGAATGGCAAGATAGATTTCTCTAATATCATGCTGAGAGTCATCTTCCATTAATGCTTTGCGCAGGTGATAAATAGTTGGGTATTTCTCATAAAAACGTTTGTCCTGTTCGTTTGAATCAAACAGAACACTACCGTACCAACAATCCGCATTGTTTTCATCATCAGGATGGACCCAAGAATACTTCCTACGAGCCAAAAATGAAGGATCAATTTCAGACAACGCCTGGTCAAACAAAGCATCAAGAAGACGGAGGCGCCAACGCCTGCGCGAGTACCTTCTGCGTGTGGTACGTGCCATTCGGCGAGATTCAGCCGTATCAGCCGGATCGAAAAGTCGCACGCCAATGAGTTCATGCCCCTTTGCACGTACAAGCCGATAATTCGGGGTGAAGGCCGACCAGCCAACGGATGCGTTTCCGATATCCAACGAAATTGCATAATCATCGACATAATTCTTGCGGCTCATAAGACCTCCATCGGTATCAGAAATGCTTAGGTACAGCCTATACCACCATTCCCCTCAAGCTATGCGCAACACACTCTATTACAGACCACTCCAGCGTCTGGATTCTCCCACCGACCGGAAAAATCCTCTCGTTCAAAGCCTTCTCAGCGGGCAAATCCTTCCAGTCACTGGAACATTCTTCCCGCAAACATGCCTCCAAAAGTCCCGATTCTTCCAGCCACTGGAGGAATCGTCCCGATCAAAACCCGCTCAGCGACCCAAAACATCCAGTCAATGGAGGAATCACCCTGCTTACAGACCCCTTTGCGTCCTGATTCTTCCAGCGACTGGAGGAATCAGGACGCAAAAGGCTATTGATTTGACGGTTCGAATGGGCTTTCATGGCACCCGTATGCGTTCGTGTGGCGTTCATCGGAGGGGGTCAGGGGGAACCTTCGCGCTGGGCCGGACCGGTATTCGCTGCGATGCGCTTGCGATACGGAGGCTGTGATTGTTGCGAACCAAAACGAAAAAAAATGCGCGGAGAACATGAAGGGATTCGAATCGGCCCACTGACGGGACACATGGGACGCGGTCGGACTTCGATGACGAACGCACGGCGGGCGAAGGCTCGAAGGCGTTTTCGGAATCGTTGGTTCCGATATGTGACACGCGCGGCGGGTCGGGGCCAAAGGTGTCGAAACGGAGGGAACCTGGAGGGAACCGACAATCGGAAGGAACCAAAGCAAAACCCCGGAAACCGAATGTTTTCAACGGTTTCCGGGGTTCCAATCCGGGCGGAGGATACGAGATTCGAACTCGTGAGGCTGTTACACCAACACGCTTTCCAAGCGTGCGCCATAGACCACTAGGCGAATCCTCCATTGCGCTGTTTGCTGCGGTCTTTTAGCCTCAACAGACAACTCGAAGAGAATACCACAGACTCGCGGACAAGCAAAACCGTCGCGTGTTGTGCGTGTGTCGCGCTTGGCGGCTCGCGCGTCCGGGATCCCTCCGGCGCTCCGATGCCCGAATTCAGTAGTTGTTCGAGCCGGCACCCTCGAAGCGCACGTTGAAGCCGCGCCCGTAGTGCAGGAACATGTCGGCGCCGTAGCGGTCCGCGTCGCGGTGGGTGAACAGCATGCGGATGGCGAATGCGGTCTGCACGTCGTGCGGCAGGGCGCGGAACGCCTTGTGGGCGTTCCATCCCGTCTCGGTGATCGCCTGGTCGGGCACACCTACCAGCTTGTCGGCGTGCAGTCCGGCAAGAACCTGTCCGCCACGGCTTCCGGCGATTCCACACTGTCCATCGCCGACATGCCCGAGACCCTGACCGACGCCAAGAAGCAGGCCTGGAAGTTCACCCAGATCGACCAGTCCGACACCGAGCGCCCCGACCTCAAGGCCTACGTCATCACCAATACGGACTGCAAGGTGCTCGTCGCCAAGGACGGCACCAACGCCTTCAGCGATGAGTCGGTGGAAGACGCCAAGTCCGACCCCGCGGCCCGGTGGATTTTCAACACGTCCGACGGTGCCACCTACCAGCTGCTCAACGCATCCGCGAAGCAGAACATCAACGTCGACGCGTTCGACCCGAAGGCCGGTGCGGCCGCTTCCGATGAGGAGGACGGCGATCTGACCGACAAGATCCTGGTCGAAGGTTCGGCGAACACCGAGAAGGACGGCGAATACACGCTAATGTATTCGGTGACCGACTCCGAAAGTGCGTCATACACGGTCAAGCGTGTCGTGACCGTCAAGGAGAAGTCAGAGCCGACCGAACCGACGAAGCCGAC
>OCAA01001432.1_pt1 | contig 12241 bp, 9 predicted proteins | sample 1538241 | NCBI WGS metagenome assembly OCAA01 (sample SAMEA2580241, study PRJEB22360) | human gut metagenome | biome: human gut; feature: human-associated habitat; material: faeces | place: Denmark | collected 2008/2010
GCAGGAATGAATGATGAAGGTAGACAATGGTATGTCGTTTGTACATACAATGGTCATGAAAATAAAGTAAAAGAAAACTTAGAAAAACGTATTGAATCAATGGGATTACAAGATTGTTTATATAATATTATTATCCCAGAACATGTTGAAACAATTATTAAAGATGGTAAAAAAATTAATAAAGTAACAAATATGTTCCCAGGATATGTTCTTGTAGAAATGGTTATGACTGATGAAGCGTGGTACGTTGTACGTAATACATCAGGAGTATCTGGATTTATTGGTTCTTCAGGTGGTGGAGCAAAACCTTTCCCGCTTCAAAAACATGAATTAGATCCTATTTTAAAGAAAATGGGTATTTCTACATCAGCTGTTGAAATTGATTATGCTGTTGGTGATGAAGTTAATGTTATTTCAGGACCTTTTGCTGGTAAAAGTGGAACAGTTGAATCAATTGATTTTGAAAAAGAAAATGCAAAAGTTCTTATTGATTTTTTAGGTAATCAAACACCTATGGAAATTGAATTAGTTGCATTAGAAAAAGCATTCTAGGACAAATGTTTTATACATTTGTCTTTTTGTTAGGAGGAAGAAAATGACTAAATTATTTTTCTTTGATATTGATGGAACATTAATTGAATGTAATAAAGGTCTTTATGAAATATCAAAAACAAATAGACAATCGTTTGATGTCTTAAAAGAAAAAGGACATGATGTCTTTTTGGCAACGGGAAGATGTAAATGTTTTATAACAGATGGAGTTATGAATTATCCGTTTAGTGGCTATGTCACATGTAATGGGGGTTATGTAGAATATAAAGGAAAAGCTCTTTATAAAGCAATTGTTCCAGCAAAAGCAATTGAAGAAACTATTAAATTATCAAAAGAACATCATTTTAGTTTTTATTTTGAAAGCAATGATTTTATTTATGTTTTAGATCGAAATGAACCAAGACATGTTGAATTTGCGAAAAATTGGGGAATGAAAGATGAAACAATCATTGATGATTTTGATCCACAAGAAATAGAAGCTTATATTGGTATGATTGTTATCAATTCTAAAGAGGATATTCCGGTTTTAGTAGAAACGTTATCACCTTATTTTGATATCCAAAGACATCAAACAGGTTATTCTTTTGATTTGACTTTAAAAGGTGTTTCAAAAGCGGTAGGAATTAAAAAACTTGTAGAAGCTTTAAATAAAGATATGCAAGATACAATTGCTTTTGGTGATGGAAGAAATGACTTAGAAATGTTAGAAGAGGTAAATACCGGTGTTGCTATGGGAAATGCAGTTTCAGAAGCAAAAGCAGTAGCAAATGAAGTATGCCAAGATGTTATCAATGATGGAATTACACTATGGTTGAAGGAACACGACTTTATTTAAAGTGTTCTTTTTTTGTTATAATGGATGCGGTGATGATATGAAAGAAAAAATTTGTAATGAAAGACATTGTGGAAATGGCTGGTGTTGGAAAAACTATAGTTTCTTGTTATTTTAATGAAGACTATGTTAAAGATTTTGAAGAAATTGATAATGGTTTTGATATCTATGCAGCTCACTCTTTCTTGGATGAAAAAGGAAGAAGAATACTCATTGGTTGGATGTGACTTCCTGATGTCGATTATACGATTCCAACAGTAGAAAATACTATTTTTGAATTGCACATTTCAAAAATCCAAGATCAATTTTCTTTAAAACTAAGAAGTGATTTTACTTTAGAAAACGAAAATAGTCTTTTAATGAAAGTAGGATATGGACGTAAACAAAGACATTTAAAAGTTGATCATTTAGATTATATAGTGATTTTTAGTGAATGGAGTTCTTTAGAGTGTGATCAAGAAGTTGAACTTTATTATTTAGACTCTTTTAAAATAATGTGTGAAAAGTAGGCTTAACAAAAGTCTGCTTTTTATATAACAAATTTTTGGTGTATTCTTAACAATAAAAGAGTAAAATGTTTTTAGGAGGTGATACTATGTTGTTATTTGGACATAGGGGCTATAGTGATCAATATCCTGAAAATACAATGTTGGCTTTTGAAAAGGCTATTGAAAATGGTTTTGATGGAATTGAAACAGATGTTCATAAAACAAAAGATGGTGTTCTTGTTTTATGCCATGATGAAAAAATAAATCGAACTAGTAATGGAAAAGGTTATATCAAAGATATGACTTATGATGAACTTTGTACTTTTAATTTTGGAACAAAGGAAAATCCTCAAAGAATTCCTGCATTGAAAGATCTTTTAGAATTATGTAAAGGCAAAAAAATAAAAATTAATTTAGAAATTAAAACAAATAAGATCCAATATTCAGGAATAGAATTAGAAAGCTATCAAATGATTAAAGAGATGGGAATGTTAGATCAAGTATTGTTTTCGAGTTTTTCTATTGAATCTCTTTATAAATTAAGAGCGATTGATTCATCTTTATATTTAGGATATCTTTTTGAAGATGATTATGAAAAGAATAAACAATTATGTTTAACACAAAAATTACATGTCCATGTACGAGAAGATTATTTAGATGAAGATGAAATTGCACTTTATTTAAAACATGGATTAGATATTAATACATGGGGTGTAACAAATCGTTTTCGGTATGGTTATTTTAAGGAAAAAGGTGTAAATATTGTCATAGCAAACAAAAATTTCAAGAAGTTAAAAATGTAATCGCTTACGTTGTTTTTTTTACCCATCAAACGTGCGATAATACTTGTTTTTTGCATGTTTTTCATGTAAGATGTTGGTGTACAAATGAAAAATTTCACAATAAATATGGAGGAAATAAAATGGCAGAAAAAAAACCTGTACAACAAGCTGTCCCAACTGAAGCAGAAACTGATGCTCATGTTGATGACCTTGTAAACAAAGCTTTAAAAGCTTTAGAAGAATTTGAAGATTTTACACAAGAACAAGTAGACTACATCGTTGCTAAATGTTCTGTAGCTGGGTTAGACCATCATGGTATTTTAGCTGAAGCTGCAGTTAACGAAACAGGACGTGGAGTATTTGAAGATAAAGCTGTTAAAAACTTATTTGCATGTGAATATGTTACTAATAATTTACGTCATTTAAAAACAGTAGGAATCATCAATGAAGATCCATTAACTGGAATTACTGAAATTGCAGAACCAGTAGGTGTTGTTTGTGGTATCGTTCCAACAACTAACCCAACTTCAACAGTAATTTTCAAATCATTAATCGCTTTAAAAACAAGAAACCCAATCATTTTCTCGTTCCACCCAAGCGCTCATGAAAGTTCAAAACAAGCTGCAATCGTTATTAGAGATGCTGCTATTGCTGCTGGTGCACCAGAAAACTGTATTCAATGGTTATCTATTAAATCTATGTATGCAACTAATGCATTAATGAATCACCCAGGTGTTGCAACTATTTTAGCAACTGGTGGTAACGCAATGGTTAAAGCTGCATATTCATGTGGTAAACCTGCTTTAGGTGTAGGTGCTGGTAACGTACCTGCATATGTTGAAAAAACATGTGTATTACCAAGAGCTGTAAATGATATCGTATTATCAAAATCTTTCGACAATGGTATGATTTGTGCTTCTGAACAAGCTGCAATCGTAGACCAAGAAATCTACAGTGATTTCATGAAAGAAATTAAAAGATTCCATGTTTACTTTGTAAACAAAGAAGAAAAAGCTAAACTTGAAAAATTCATGTTTGGTGCAGAAGCTTATTCAGACAATGTTGCTCAAGCTAAATTAAATCCTAATGTTGTGGGTAAACCTGCTGAATGGATTGCTGAACAAGCTGGATTCAAAGTTCCTGCTGAAACACAAATTATCTGTGCAGAATGTAAAGAAGTAGGACCAAATGAACCATTAACTAGAGAAAAATTATCTCCAGTATTAGCTATCTTAAAAGCTAAAAGCACTGATGATGGTATCGCTAAAGCAGCTGCAATGGTTGAATTTAACGGTTTAGGTCACTCTGCTGCAATTCATACAGAAGATCATGAAATTTCTAAAAAATTCGGACATGCATGTAAAGCGATCCGTATCATTGAAAACGCTCCATCAACATTTGGTGGTATTGGATCAGTATATAATGCATTCATTCCATCATTAACATTAGGTTGTGGTTCTTACGGACATAACTCAGTATCTAACAACGTAAGTGCTGTTAACTTAATCAATATTAAGAGAATAGGGAGACGTAATAACAATATGCAATGGGTTAAACTTCCTCCAAAAGTATACTTTGAAAAGAATTCAATTAGATACTTAAGAGATATGAAACATATGGAAAAAGCCATGATCGTTACTGATAGAAGTATGGTAAATCTTGGTTATGTTGAAAAAATCGAAGACGTTCTTAGAAGAAGACGTAATCATGTAGATATCGAATTATTCTTTGATGTTGAACCAGATCCAAGTATTGATACTGTAAGAGAAGGGGTAGAATTAATGAGAAAATTCGAACCTGATTGTATCATCGCTTTAGGTGGGGGATCATCAATGGATGCTGCTAAAGTTATGTGGTTAATGTATGAAAACCCAGAAGTTAACTTTGATGATATCAAACAAAAATTCATGGATATCAGAAAACGTGCTTTCAAATTCCCTGAATTAGGTAAAAAAGCAAAAATGATTTGTATCCCAACTACATCAGGAACTGGATCAGAAGTTACTCCTTTCGCAGTTATCACTGATAAGAAAGAAAACAAAAAATATCCATTAACTGACTATGCTTTAACTCCAACTATCGCTATCGTTGACCCTGAATTCGTAATGTCATTACCAGGAGCAATCGCTGCTGATACAGGTATCGACGTATTAACTCATGCAGTTGAAGCTTATGTTTCAATCTTAGCATCTGACTTTACTGATGGATGGGCTAAACAAGCTGTTAAATTAGTATTTGATTACTTAGAAGAATCAGTTAAGAAAGGTACTCCAATCGCAAGAGAAAAAATGCATAACGCTGCAACTATCGCAGGTATGGCATTCGCTAATGCGTTCTTAGGAATGAACCACTCATTAGCTCATAAAATTGGTGGGGAATGGCATATTCCACATGGTAGAACAAATGGTATCTTATTACCACACGTAATTAGATATAACGGAACTATTCCAACTAAATTAAATATCTGGCCAAAAATTGAAAACTATAAAGCTGATGTTAAATTCATGGAATTAGCTCAATTAATTGGATTAAATCCTAAGACTCCAGCTGAAGGTGTTGAAATGTTCGCTGATGCTTGTGAAGAATTATGTCACAAAGTAGGTGTTGCATCTAACGTAGAATCTCAAGGTATCTCAAGAGAAGCTTGGGAAGAATCAGTTCATAGAATTGCTATGAATGCTTACGAAGATCAATGTACACCAGCTAACCCTAGAATGCCTATGGTTAAAGATATGGAAGATATCTTACGTAAAATTTACGATTACAAAAACAAATTTGATAAATAATGATAAAGGTAGGCATGTCCTACCTTTTCTTTTATGTTAAGATAAAGTTCATAATTAATTCATATAGAATTGTTATATTAATCATGTCAGATGAAGACAATATAATAAACAAGTATAAGTGACCCCTCTCCCAAAAATTCACTTATACGCAAAGGAGGAACGCGTGTTCCTTTTTTTGTTTAAAAATGATAAATTTATTATTGCAATAAATATTTAATATTGATAAAATAAGAAAGGGCAATACAGTGTCTTCCATAGGAAGGCACTTTTTATTTTTATAGATACTAGAGGAGGATAGAAAATGGCTAAATACATATTTGTAACTGGTGGAGTTGTTTCAGGTCTTGGTAAAGGTTTAACAGCTGCATCTTTAGGAAGAATTTTAAAACAAAGAGGACAAAAAGTCTTCATGCAAAAATTAGATCCATATATTAACGTTGATCCAGGAACAATGTCACCTTATCAACATGGGGAAGTCTTTGTAACTGCAGATGGGGCAGAAACAGACTTGGATTTAGGACACTATGAAAGATTTATTGATGAACAATTAAATAAAAACTCATCAATTACAACAGGTAGAATTTATAGTAACGTTATTTCAAAAGAAAGACGTGGAGATTATTTAGGAGCTACTGTACAAGTTGTTCCTCATATTACAAATGAAATTAAAGAAAGAATTTATGCAGCTGCACGTAGTTCTAAAGCAGATATCGTTATTACTGAAATTGGTGGAACTACAGGAGATATCGAAAGTTTACCTTTCATCGAAGCTATCCGCCAAGTAAGATTAGATTTAGGGTATGAAAATACCGTTTATATTCATACAACTTTACTTCCATACATTGGGGCAAGTCATGAAGTAAAAACAAAACCAACACAACATAGTGTTAAAGAATTAAGAGGTTTAGGTATTCAACCAGACTTTATTGTTTGTCGTAGTGAACATCATATTGAAAAAGAATTAAAAGATAAGATTTCTTTATTTTGTAATGTACCAACACAAAATGTTATTTCAAACTATGATGTAGAAAATTTATATGAATTACCACGCATGTTGCTAGATCAAAAAATGGATGATTTAGTATTACAACATCTTCAAATCAATGCACCAGCAGCGCATATGGATGAATGGGATGCTTTAGTTAACCGTGTTAAAAACTTAAACCAAGAATTAAATATTGCGTTAGTTGGAAAATATGTTCAATTGCCTGATGCATATTTATCAGTTAACGAAGCTTTAAGACATGCAGGATATTATGTGAACAGTGTTGTTAATATTGATTTTATTAATTCAGAAGAATTAAATAAAGAAAATGTAGCAGAAAGATTAAAAGATGCCGATGGTATCATTGTTCCAGGTGGATTTGGTGATCGTGGTATTGCTGGTATGATTGATGCTATTGAATATGCACGTACAAATAATGTACCACTTTTAGGTATTTGTTTAGGTATGCAATTAATTACCATTGAATATGCTAGAAATGTATGTGGTATTAAAGATGCTAACTCATTAGAATTTGATGAATTATGTAAGAATCCAGTGATCAATTTAATGTCTGACCAATCTTTAGAAGATATGGGAGGTACACAAAGATTAGGTGATTATGAATGTCAATTAAATCCAGGGACACAAGCAGCACGTCTTTATGGAAAAGAATTAATTAAAGAAAGACATCGTCATAGATATGAATTTAATAATAACTATAAAGATGTTTTAGTTGAAAATGGTTTAAAAGTTGCGGGATTTAACCCGGAAAGAAATCTTGTAGAAATTGTTGAAATTGAAGATCATCCTTACTATGTAGGATGTCAATTCCATCCAGAATTTACTTCAAGACCGAACCGTGCACAACCTTTATTCCAAGGTTTAATTTCAGCGGCACATGATCGTAAATATAATAAATAATAAAAAGAAAGCAATATCGAAAGATATTGCTTTTTATACAAAAAAGGAGATTGTTTTTACAATCTCCACTTTTTTTATTTCTTAGGTAATTTAAATGAACTCTTTAATGAAACGATTCTATTAAATACAAAATGATCCTCTGTAGAATCTTTTGTATCAATACAGAAATAACCATTTCTTACAAATTGGAACGAATCACCACGTTTGTATTTTTCAATAGCTGGTTCAACATAACAATCATCAATAACAGTTAATGAATTAGGATTTAAGTTTAAAGATCCATCTTCATTATAAACACCTTTTTCTTCATCGACTAAGTTTTCATATAAACGTGCTGTTACTTTCTTACAATGATGAACAGGAACCCAATGAATTGTACCTTTTACTTTTCTACCAGTAAATCCTGTACCGTTTTTAGTAATAGGATCATAAGTACAATGAACAACAGTTACTTTTCCGTTTTCATCTTTTTCGAAATCAACACATTTAACGAAATAAGCATTCATTAAACGAACTTCATTTCCTGGGAACAATCTAAAATATTTTTTAGGTGGTTCTTCCATAAAGTCATCACGATCAATCCATAATTCTCTTTCAAATGGAACTTTTTCATAACCTAAATCAGGATTTTCCATGTTGACCATCGCATCTAAATATTCAACTTGTCCTTCAGGATAGTTATCAATAACTAATTTAATAGGATCTAAAACAGCCATCACACGAGGTGCTTTTGGTTTTAAATCATTACGAATACAATATTCTAACATCGCATAATCATTTGAAGAATTACTTTTTGTAACACCAACTAATTCCATAAAAGATTTAATTGATTCAGGTGTAAATCCTCTACGTCTTAAAGCGGCAATTGTGACTAATCGAGGATCATCCCAGCCATCAACAATACCTTCATCAACTAAACGTTTAATATAACGTTTTCCTGTAATAACATTTGTTAAATAAAGTTTGGCGAATTCAATTTGTTTTGGTGGATGTTCATAACCAATTTCTTGAACGACCCAATCGTATAAAGGACGATGATCTTCAAATTCAAGAGTACATATTGAATGAGTAATTCCTTCAATAGCATCTTCAATTGGATGAGCAAAGTCATACATTGGATAAATACACCATTTATCTCCTGTGTTATGATGTGTCATTCTGGCGACACGATAAATAATAGGATCACGCATATTGATATTTGATGAAGCCATATCAATTTTAGCTCTTAATACTTTTGAACCATCTTCAAATTCACCATTTTTCATTCTTTCGAATAAATCTAAGTTTTCTTCGATTGAACGATTACGATATGGAGAATCTTTACCAGGTTCTGTTAAAGTACCACGGTATTCTCTAATTTGTTCAGGACTTAAATCACAAACATAAGCTTTTCCTTTCTTGATTAAAAGCACAGCTGCTTCATACATTTGATCAAAATAGTTCGATGCAAATTTGATATCACCATCATATTTAGCTCCTAACCATTCTACGTCTGAAACAATACTTTCTACGAATTCTGTTTTTTCTTTCATTGGATTTGTATCATCGAAACGTAAATTGAATGTTCCATTATATTTTTTAGCTAATCCATAATTTAATAAGATTGATTTAGCATGCCCAATGTGTAAATAACCATTTGGTTCAGGAGGGAAACGTGTCGCAATTTTTGCATATTTTCCTTCCTCTAAATCTTGATCTATAATTTTTTCAATAAAATTTTTACTTACTACTTCTTCTTTATCCATAGGAAGTCCTCCCATAATTTTTATATGTTTTAGTTTACCATATTTTCCTTGATTATAAAACATCCAATACTTCATAAATTAGAAAATATGTGCTAGAATGTTTGCGGAAGGTGATAACATGTTTAGAATAGGACAATCAATTGATATTCATCAATTAGTAGAAGGAAGATATTTATATATTGGCGGTGTAAAAATTGATCATGATAAAGGGTTGTTAGGACATAGTGATGCAGATGTCTTATTACACGCTATTATTGAAAGTATTATTGGGGCGTTAGGTCTTGGTGATATTGGAAAACATTTTCCTGATACAGATCCTCAATATAAAGGAATTTCTTCAATGGTTTTATTGGAACATTGTTATCAACTGATGAACCAAGAAGGTTATGAGATCAATAACCTTGATAGTATTATTATGTGTGAGGCACCTAAGATGGCACCTCATATTCAAAAAATGAGAGAAAATGTTGCAAGTAAATTACATTGTGATGTCAGTCAAATCAATATCAAAGCAACGCGTGGAGAAAAGCTAGGGTTTGTTGGAAGACAAGAAGGTATGGTAGCTCAAGCGGTTGTTTTATTAAGAAAAAAAGGAGTATAGAAATGGCAAAAGTAAGAACAAGATTTGCACCAAGTCCAACAGGATATATGCATATCGGTAACTTAAGAACAGCGTTATATGAATATTTAATCGCTAAACATGATCATGGAGATTTTATTTTAAGAATTGAAGATACTGATCAAGAAAGAGAAGTTGAAGGTGCTGTTGATATGATCTATAAAGTTATGGATCAAACAGGATTAGGTTATGATGAAGGACCTAATAAGCCAGGAAATGTGGGACCTTATGTTCAATCTGAAAGATTAGCTATTTATAAAGAATATGCTGATAAATTAGTTGAATTAGGGGGAGCTCATTATTGTTTCTGTGATGAAGAAACAATCAATAAAGCAAAAGAAGAATCTGATAATGAAGAATTAGGATACATTGATCCATGTAAACATCTTTCTTTAGAAGAAGCAAAACAAAGAATCGCTAATGGCGAAAAATATGTAGTAAGACAAACAATTCCAAGTACAGGAATTACTTCTTTTGAAGATGAAGTTTATGGACATATTGAAGTAGAAAACGCGGGACTTGCTGAAGGTGTTTTATTAAAAAGTGATGGTTATCCAACATATAACTTCGCAAATATCGTAGACGATCATTTAATGAACATCACTCATGTTGTAAGAGGAAATGAATATTTATCTTCAACACCTAAATATAATTTAATCTACCAAGCATTTGGATGGGATGTACCATCATATATCCATTGTCCACCTGTTATGAAAGATGAAAAACATAAATTATCGAAACGTAATGGGGATGCATCTTATCAAGATTTAATTAATAAAGGTTTCTTAAATGAAGCAATCTTAAATTACATTGCTTTACTTGGATGGTCACCTGAAGGTGAACAAGAAATCTTCTCATTAGATGAATTAATTGAAGCATTTGATGTAAAACGTATTTCTAAGTCTGGGGCTATTTTTGATATAAATAAATTAAAATGGATCAATAGCCAATATATTAAAAAATTAGATACAAAACAATTAACAAAATTATGTTTGCCATTTTTACAAGAAGCTTATGATTTAAGCGATAAAAGTGAAGAATGGATTGAAAAATTAGTAGAAGTGCATAGAGATCATATTTCTTGTGGTGAAGAAATTGTTGAACAAGTTAAACTATTCTTTGAAGATGAAATTCATTTAGAAGAAGAAGCAGTTGAATTTATGAAAGATGAAGCTATTCCAAATACATTAGCTGTATTTAAATCTAAGGTTGAAGAATTAGCTGAAGAAAATTTTAAACAGGATCAAATCTTTGCTTGTATTAAAGCAACTCAAAAAGAAGCAAAAGCAAGAGGAAAAATGTTATATATGCCTTTACGTATTGCGACAACTGGTATTATGCATGGTCCAGATTTAGCAGCTTCTATGGAATTATTAGGAAAAGATAAAGTATTAAAACGATTAGGATAAGCAAATTTCTTATCCTTTTTTGTATTTTTTTACCTGATAAGCGTTTGCTATTGCTTTTTTTTTAATGAAGGAATAAGATATTTTACAAAAGTATGGTACTTTTCACAAAAATGTCACAATTAGATGATATAATGATAGGGAAAGGAGTGAGATAATGACACAAATAATGAAAAAGAAAATCATCAGTGTTGTTTTAGGTTTTTTTGTTGTTGCCAGCACTCTTTTTACAATTCTTGCTTTAAATATCACACCAGTGACATTGAAAAGAGATATATTTGAATATGAATATGGATCTGTTATCTCGAACAATCCCGCGGATTATGTCAATGCCAATGAAAGTGTTATTAATGAAGTAAAACTTAATTTCTCTAATTTAAAAAATGAAATTGGTTTGTATAAAGTATCAGCAACTTATGCAGGTGTTGAACTTCCATTTTATATTAAAATAAAAGATACTACAAAACCGGTTTTTACGTTGAAACAAGTTGTTTTTAATATCAATGTCAATGAAAAGATTGCAGCATTGAATTTAATTGATAAAGTAGAAGACCAATCAGATACGATAGCTTATTTCTTACAAGAAGATGGAAGTAAAACAGAAACACTACAATTTAATAAAAAAGGTTCTTATATTGTTGATATTGTTGTAGAGGATGTTGTAGGAAACCAAGCATCGAAATTACGCGCAAAAATTGTGGTTGGACATTTAGGAAATCATCCGACTTTAGAAGGAATTAATGATGTTGAGGTTGTTCAAGGAACGCGCTTTGATATCATGGAAGGTGTCAATGCCAGTGATGGTAATGGAAATGATATTACGCATCAAATTAAGATTTTAAAGAACACGGTGAATACCGATGAAGTTGGTACATATGAAGTGATTTATTCTATTACAAATAGTCAAGGAAATAATATTCAAAGAACTAGAAAAGTTGAAGTTATAAAAAATGAAAGTGAGAAGAAATCGTGATAATTACTATAGGAATGTTATTAATATGCATTGGAATTTATGTTGTAATCAATTTTATTGATCAAAGTGATGATAAAAGTAGTTTAGCTATTAAATATGGGGCGTTTTATCCAGCAAAGATTGAATATAAACAAGAATATTGGCGTTTTTTA
>OCAA01001445.1_pt1 | contig 12103 bp, 2 predicted proteins | sample 1538241 | NCBI WGS metagenome assembly OCAA01 (sample SAMEA2580241, study PRJEB22360) | human gut metagenome | biome: human gut; feature: human-associated habitat; material: faeces | place: Denmark | collected 2008/2010
TAATAGTAGGACCAGATAGTAGATTAGTTGAAGATGTAGAAATACTAAAATATAAAATATCAATAGAAGATGGAGTTTATATGGAATATAATCCAATAACTAGTGAGTATAATTGGTCATAAAAATTAATAAAAGTATTAAGCTAAAGAGTGGTTATTAACTTAAAACTCTTTAGTTTTTTTATGCATTTAATATGAAATTTGGCGAAATGAGTAGTGAAAAAAGTCGTAATGTGTTAAAATATATAATATATCTTAGTAAATGATATTAGTTGTTTTTTTAGAATAATTATATTATTTATTAATTGTTTTATTTTTAGAAAGGGGGTATAAAGAATATAAGCTACGCTTATTTAAAAGAGTAAAAAGTTTATAAAAACTGCTTAAATTAACAAAACTATACATAGTCACAATTTAGAATTTATGACTATTATAACGGGGGTGAAGTAGTGAACAAAAGAAAAAGACTTTTAGCTTTGATATGTGTAGCATTAATGACAAGTGAATTTTTACCAACACAAGTAATAGCTAATGCTACATTAAATTTAAGTGAAGTCAAAGTAGATGAAGAGTTAGCTAATAATGAAAAGTTAGAAAATTCAGAGTCTACAGAAAATGTTGTTTTAGAAGAAAATAAAAGTAATGATACTGGTTTAGAAGGTGAAAAGACTGAAAGTAAAGTTGAAGTTAAGGAAGAAAATAAAACTGAAACTAAAGTTGAAGAAAATAAGCCAGTAGCAGAATTGAAAAATAGTATATTTACTTTTTTCATAAAAGAAAAAAATTCTTCTAAAGATAATAACAAAATTAAAGAGTTTTTATCTTTTAAATTTAATAGAGAAACTAATAAGTTTGAAATGGATAAAAATATAGAAAAAGATTTTTCTATTAATAAAGATGAAAATTCAACTGAAAGCAATAATGAAAGTAATGAGCTATTAGAAATAAGGGTTATTGATGGTGAAAATAAAGAAAAATTAAATATAAAGCTATTAGATAACCATGATAATAGTGAAGAACTTAAAAAGCTTTTAGAATTAAAGAAACAGATTATATTCAAATAAATATCTTAAATACAGATTTAAATTTAAAAATTGAAGATGATATTTACGGAGATATAACAAAAGAAAAGGAAGATTACAGTGATGGTGTATCTACATTAGATTACATTAACAATGTAAGATTCCAAATTAAAAAAGATGGAATCAACACAATATATAATGAAGCACCAGTTATAAATGGAGTAAATGATATAGAGGTTGATTCAGAAAATAAAGATGCTTTACTTCAAGGAATAAGTGTTACTGATGATCATGATGAAATACAAAATTCAAGTATTCAAGTTTCATCTAAAAAGTTAGAAGAAAATAAAACTTTGGTGACATATAGTGTAAAAGATTCATGGGGTAGAGTAACTAGTGCCAGCAGAAACATAACTTATATAAGCAAAGCTAGTGAAAATGAAAGTGAAAGTGAAGTTTCACCTATAGCTTTAGACACTAGAGCTCAACCAACATCATTAACAGATGTTGTTTTTACAGTAAAAGGTGTTAGATATAGCAATGGTAACGAGGAAAGATTTAAAATTAAATTTGATACTAATAAAAAGCTTATAAAAGTAACAGATATGGATATGCGTATTATGACGACTAATAATGCAGATGAGTACTTTATTTTTGAATTATACGACTCTAGAATGCAACTTAAAAAAGAAGTTGTAATTAGAGGAAATGAAAGAAGTGAAGCAGCCAATGCTTTAAATAACGTTCCATATGAAATTGGTGATTATATTTATGTTTATCATAAAGAAGCAAATAGCAAAAAATTACCAATAAGTGGTGTTATAGGTGATGATAACAATTCATATGCCGAGGGAACTGCAAGCTTAGAAAGAGGTAAAAAGTTATTTAAAGTAACTAATACTGGATTAGAAGTAGTAACTAATGACGCTCCAGTCATAACTAAGAGCTCTCAGTCAGGTTATACTGAAGTAACTGAAAATGAAGAAACAGTTTGGAAGAAAACAATAAAAAGAGGGGATGATATAGATTTAGCAAAAGGGATAACAGTAAGTGATACTTTTGATCAAGATAATCATATTCCTTTATTATTAAATTATAGTGTTTTCAATAATATGAAGTTAGGTAAACAAACAGTTATATACACATTAACAGATAGTTGGGGAGCAACAGTAACTAAGAAAGCTATAATTACAGTAGAACCTAAGAATGAATTAGAGCAAGTTAAATTTAAGTTTTATTCTAAAGGTACTAATAATGAGTTGTTTAATATGACTATTGACTCTGTAAATAATAAAATAGAAATTAATAGGTTATTGCATGACCAAGCAATAAAGGGATATTCAGGAGCTGCCTTTAAAATTAAAATTATAGATGGAGTTACTAATTTAGTTAAAAGAGAGATAGCTATAAGAGGAACTGAATCAGGATTTGCATCTTCATTAGATAGGCTAGATGGATATTCATATAATAAAGGTGATAAAATTTCAATTTGGGCATTAAATACTGAAGATATAAAAATTGAAGGTGATACCAATATTGAAGCTAAACCTAATAATGTAAATTATGCTAATGGATTATCTGATAGAGATCATATTGATAATGTTAGATTTGAAATGAATGAAAGTAAACTAAAATACATTTATAATGAAGCTCCTACAATTACTTTTGAATCTAATACTGCTTTAGAAGTAGTCAGAGGTGAAGAATTAGATACTAAGAAAGGTGTAATTATAAAAGATGATCATGATAAGGCAGAAACTATCAATGTAGAAAATGTTAAAGTAATAGGGTTTGACAAATATAAGTTAGGAGAACAAACTGTAATTTATCAATATACAGATAGTTGGGGTAGAACAGGAAGTGCCAGAAGAACTGTTAAAGTTTTAGCTAAAAATAAGCTTGAAGATAATATTGTTAAGATATTTAAAGATGATACAGATACACCAATTTTAAGTATTTCCTTTGATGATATTACAGGAAAGCTAAAAGTTAGTGATGCTACTACTGATACTATTAATGGTATAAATAGTGATGCTCTTATAATAAAAACCTATAGAAATGGTGTAGAGCAACGTGAAATACCTATAAGTGGTAATGCATCAGGTATAGAAATAAAAAATGCCATAGAAAAGTTAAATATTAATTATGAATATGGAGATATGATAGATTTTATATCAACAGATAACACTAAGTTAAAGAGAGTAAGAATTTTTGGGAATTTAGCACCAGGTTCAGATAATAATACTGATAAAACAAATAATACATCATCTAAAACTGGTGAACATGATGAAAGTGCTAATGTTCCAAGTGATAATGTAAATGTTGAAACAAATCCTTATAAAAATGGTTTTATTAATTCAGATAATATGAAAAATACTAGATTTGAACTTACTGAAAATGGATTAAAGTCTATTTACAATAAAGCACCTATTTTAAATGGTTTAGATGATCTTAAAATAGTTAAGGAAACAGAGCCAAACTTTAAGACAGGTGTAACTGCAACAGATGAGCTAGATGATGATAATACTCTTACAAAAGCTATACAAATAGATAGTAGTGATTTTGATAAAAATACTGTTGGAGTTTATGGTGTAACTTATACTGTTACAGATAGTTGGGGAAGAACTACTAGTCAAGTAAGAAATGTTAGAGTTGTATCAAAGGTTGAAAATAACATAATATCATTAGATGATGCTAATAATAATAAATTATTTGAAATAGGTTTTGATACAGTAAGAAATAAATTAACATTTAAAAAGTCAGAACAAAGTTCTGGAGCAGGAAGTGATTCAAGTACAGATGGAAGCAATGGAAGTGGAACCAATGAACAACCTGAAGGTGGAAATTTAGGGGAACAACAACCAGATAATGAGCAATCACCTTCTACACCTGAGGCAAATGAAGAAAACAACCATTCATCTAGAACAGCATCAAGTGAAACTACAACTAATAAATTATTTGAAATTAAAGTTTTTGATGATAAGATGAAATTAGTTGGAACTGCAACTTTAAATGATGAAGATTATGAAACTTTTAAAAGTAAATTACAGTCTATAAATATGTATGAAAGTTACTATGTAAGTTTATGGGCTTCAAATAATAACAAGTTAAAGATTTCAGGAAATGTTATTAAAACAAATGGAGTGTCAGAAGAGGATTATAGCAATGGAATAAATTCTGAAGATCAAATGATAAATGTAAGATTTGAAAATACAGAAGATGGTCTTAAAGCTGTTTATAATTCTGCTCCAGTAATATCAATGAAATCATCAACTACACCAGAAGCGCAGCCTCAATCTACAAATGATTCAATAACTGCATTAACAAGTTTTTCTCATTATTTAGGTGAGACATATAAGTTAACTGAAAATATGCAAGTAACTGATGATAAAGATACAAATATAAGTGTTGATGATATAAAAACAACTTATGTTAGAAAAGAAGTATCATCAGGAAATACAAATTCACCTGAATTATCAGAAACAGCAAGAGCTACAACAGAAAATGAACAAGGAACTTCTGGAAGTACAAGTGATAATAATCAAACTACAGAAAGTGATAAGAGCTCAGTGCCAACTGAAGTTGGAACATATATTGTAACTTATACAGTAACTGATAGTTGGGGGCGTGAAGCAGTAGCTACTAGAGAATTAACAATTAAGAAGGGTTTGGACAGACATGAACTTGTTTTTGGTGGATATGACAGAAATGCAAGTTCTACAGATTTTATTTCATTTAAATTGAAATTTATAGATGTTGGTGAAAATGTTAGGATTTCATTAGAGGATACTGCAAATAAGCCAATTCATAATCAAGCAGGAAATGAAATTTATTATACTGTAAACATAATTGAAAATGGAGCAACTACTAGTAGTGGATCAGTAAGAGCGCTAGATAATCCTACTGCAGAAAATTTTGGAATTAAAAGTGTAACAAATAGAGATATACCATATGGAGCATTAATTAAAATTACAGCAAGGCAACCTTCGAATTTTAGCATTAAAGGTGAAATTTTAGGTGATATAAAAGAAGATTACTCAGATGGTGTTAATAATAAAATGAATCTTGAGTATGTTCAATTTGAAATTACAAAAGAAGGATTAAAAGCAATTTACAATGATACAGATTTAAATAATAACATAAAAAATGTTATAACAAATATAGATAGAGGGGGATTACAAGCTTTTAAAATTAAGTTTAACACTTATGATAGAGGTTCTTCTAATAATTATATTGGAAAAATAACTGTAGAAGGTAATAAAGAGCCAATAATATATGAAAATAATGCAGATGCATTAAAAATTAAATTAGTTAGACAAGAGCAAAGTACAATAGAACAAACATTTATAGGAACTGATTCAGGTAAGAATGGTAATGAACAGCTTAATCATAAGTTTGCTAGATTTAACAATCAATATGTTAAAGATGGAGATTATATAGAATTTTGGGCAAAAGTACCAGAAAGAATGTTTTTAACAGGAAATGTTATAGATAAAGTTAATAATCATGATTATGCAAAAGGTGCCACTGAAGAGCTTTTCCAAAATACAAGATTTTATTTTAAGGCAACAGGTATTGAAGCTGTGTATAATAAAGCAGCAGAGATAATTGCTGAAGATATTGATATATATGCAGCGGATTACACAAATGAAAATCAATTTGATTTTAAAACTGGAGTAACTGTTACAGATGATCATGATAAAATAAATGCTAAGGGAGAATTAATATCTGAATCTACTTCTAGAACAACTAATGTACAAAACAATAATAGAAATGTGTTAACTTATAGAATAAAAGAAGAAACTAAAAAGCAAGGTGACACAGATACTACTATAAATTTTGAACAACTTGGAGAAAGAATTGTAACTTATAGTTATACAGATAGCTGGGGAAGAACTGGTACATTTGAAAGAAAAGTAACAGTTAGACCACAGTTATATAAAAATAAAATTCAAGTATATGCTGAAGATAATGAAAATTTAGCAGCAAGAACAACTATAAATGAAGATATAGTTGATAGTAGTAATAATAATACTGGAAATAGTAATGATCAAAATTCTGGTTCACAATCACCAGGAGGTAGTGATAATTCTAATGTAGAAACTAATTCTAAAAAGCCAGTATTTGAAATTGGATTTAATACTTTAACTAATAATTATCAAGTAGTAAATACTAAAGATGAATATTTAGATATACAAAATCCAAGAAGAGATATATTTTCTATTCAAATTAAAGATGTTAATGGAGAAGTAAAGTTTGAAAAAACTTTAAAGGGAAATGATAAAGGAACTACTGAGAAATTAAATGAGTTAAATAATATTCAATATGCTGAAACAGATGTTATTAGAGTTTGGAGAGCAAGTAGTGAAAATGAAGTTATTCCATTTACTTCTGAAGCTGAAACTGAAAGTGGAAATGTAGTGATACCGAATCTTAAAATTACTGGAAATATATCTAAAGCTGATAAAATAAAAGAAGATTATTCTAATGGTATTAATAATATTGATTTCATGAATAATGTTGGGTTTAATCCAAAATCTGAAGGATTAAAAGCTATTTATAATGAAGCTCCAGTAATAAATGGTTTTACAGAAGCTAAAGAAATAATTGAAAAGGGAGCTATAGTGGATTTAAGTACAGGTATAACAGTTTCTCATGATAATGAATATATAAGCAATAAATTTACAGTATCACCAGAGCAAATAGATACAAACCAATTAGGTATACATAAAATAACATATACAGCTATTGATAATTGGAATAGAACTACTACTAAAGTAAGAACTATTGAAGTTGTATCTAAAGTTAAAAGTAATAGTATTGAAGTTTATAATCCAAGTGAAAATAGTACAGATTTATTATTTAAAATTGATTTTGATGCAAGTGCTAAAAAGTTTGTAATTAAAAACTCAATACAAGATAATAATTCATCAGAAGATTCTAGTGATAATAATGAAGTAGAAGCAAGTAGAACTGGAGAAGTAGAATCAGATGAAGGAAATGATGAAGTAAGTGGAACACCAGAAGGTTCAACACCAAGTGAGCCATCATCACCTGAAGGAAATATACCTCCAACAGATACTGATAATAATCCATCACAAGAAGAGTCTAATAATGGAAAGATATTTAGAATAAAAGTATTTAATAATAATGGTGAATTAGTAGTTAATTCAGCTGTAAATGCTTTAAATACAGCAAGTGATTCTGAAATACTAGAAAGTATAAAACAACAATTAAAAGGCTTAACTGATTATACCTTTGATATTGGTAATTCTATAAGTCTTTGGTCAACAAATTCTAATAGTGTAAAAATTAAAGGAACTGTTGAAAATGAAAGTATAGATTATGATAATGGTTTATCTAATAAAATGGATGTAGTAAGATTCAAGATAACTGAAAATGGTTTACAAGAAATAACAGCATCTACTCCAGTTATAACTTTTGAAGAAGGTAATGGAAATTCAGTTGAAGTAAAAAGAGGAGAAGCCATTGATTATTTAAATGGTGTAACACTAACTGATGCAAATGAAAATATATCATTGTCAAAATTAACATATACATCAAATGATATAGATACTACTATTTTAGGAGAAAAAGAAGTTACTTATAGAATTACAAATAGCTGGGGACAAACAGCAAGTATAGTTAGAAAGTTTAATGTTGTTCCTAAAAATGATATTGATGGTGTAAGATTAAAAATGAAATCATCAACTAATGAAAATAATTATTTAGAAATAGGATTTGATGAATTAAATAAAAAACTTAAAGTTTATAGTAGTCCTACATCACCTTTATATCCAAATGATGAAGAAAATATATTAATTATTTCTATTTATGATTCCAGTGGAGCTACTTTAAAAACTTTACAAGTGCAAGGAAATCAAACAATAGATGAAGCGCAAATAAATAGAATAAACCAATTACAATATATAGAAGGTTTATCTATAAGTATTGAAACTAAATATCATGATAATTTATCAATTTCTGGTAATATTGATAAAGTTAATAATTTAAATAATAATTCGTTAAATTTATCAGATGGTATTAGTAAAGAGGAGTTAGAAACTTTCCATAATACTAGATTTAAAATAGGAAGTACTCAAATTGAAGCTATTTATAATGAAGAGCCAGTTATAAGCTATCCAGGAAAAGGAAATGATAATGAGAACAATGGATTAATAATTGTTAAAAAAGGAGAAATTTATGATTTTAACAAAGATTTAACAGTTACTGATGATCATGATGGAACTATAGAAGCTTCAAATGTTGGTGTTGATGAAAGTTTGGTAGATTATGATAGAGTAGGTGATTATGAAATTACTTATATTGTTACTGATAGCTGGGGAAGAGATGGAACAGCTACTAGACCTATAAAAGTTGTTAGTAATATAGTAGGTAATGAAATAGATATATATGCAAAATCATCTAATGAAGAAGTAACACCAGACAATAATGGTGCAATTGAAACTATTAGTGATTCAGTGGAAGATAATATTACAGATGATACTGACACAAGTGTACCAGTTAAAGGAAATAGAGTATTTACTATTGGATTTGTTGAAGAAATTGTTTCTAAAAATTCTGATAATGATATAAAAATAAAATTAGAAGTTAAGAATAAACAAAATACACAAATTGATTCAGCTAATCCCAATAAAGAAGCTATTAAAATAATAGCTTATGATGAAAATGGTAATAAGAAGGATGGTTATGAATTATCTTTAAATGGAGAAATTACAGGAAATTCACAGGAATTAGATGAATTAAAGAATTGGGTTCTTGAGTATGGTGATTATATTTCATTATATGCTTCAGATTTAAATGAAGAAACTAATACTATTATTCCACCACAACAACCAGAAAATGAATCTGAAAGTTCTAATACAAATAGAATAGCCACAATTAATGGTAATTCACAAACAGGTGGCATTGATAGCTCAAGTGGCTCAGCAGGTAGTGATGGTGAAAGTAATCAAGAAAATACTAATACTCCTAGTACACCAGAAAAACAAGAGCCTAAAACTAGTATGATAAGAATTACTGGTACAGTTTTAAATGCTAGAGAGTTATATGATTCCGGGGCAGTAAATAAAGATAATATAGTCAATGTAAGATTTGAAATTACTGACTGGGGATTAGAAGCAGTATATAATGATGCACCACATATATCTATATCAGAAGAAAATTTCAGCAAGTATTTAGGAGAAACTTATAAATTAACTGAAGGTGTAAGTGTATATGATGCAATTGATGGAATGCTAGATGAAAGTAATATAACAACAACCTATATAAGAACGGGAGATTTACCTCAAGAAAATACTTCAACAGGAAATAATCAAAATAGTTCAACTTCATCAAGTAGTAGAAGTGGAAGTGAAGGAAGTAATGGGGCTTCACCAGGAGAAGAAAACTCAGATAATAGCATACCATCAGATGATAATAATTCTATAACAGATAATAGTAATACAACGCTAAACAAATTACCTGATAAGCCAGGGAAATATACTGTAACATATACAGCAACTGATAGTTGGGGAAGGCAATCAAGTAAAACTAGAGAAGTAACTATAAAAAAAGGTATGGATAGACATGAAATTTTATTTAATGGATATAGTAGCGCAGATAGAAAAAACTTTCTTTCATTTAAAATGAAAGTTGTAGAAGATGAACAAACTAAAAAATTAAAAATTATTTTTTCTGATAAAAAAGATAAAATAGTTACGGATAGTGCTGGTACTAACGATCAGTATTATGGTGTACAGATATTAGACTCAAATGGCAATACAGTAACAAAGGAAAATGTTACCAATCCAGCATATATTGGGGCTACTAAAAATCCAACAAATGAAAGAGATTTTTCTCAAATGAATTCATTAACTACATTGGATATTGAGTATGGATATAAAATAAAATTTATAGCAACTCAAACACCAGGATTTAGAATTAATGGAGAAATATTAGGAGATGTATATACAGATTATAGTGGAGGAGTTTTCAATAGATATTACTTAGATTATGTAACTTTTGAAATTACAGAGAAAGGTCTTAAAGCTAAGTATAATGACCCAGAAATTAGGGACAATGATAATTTGTTTACAATTGTTGATGGAGGAGGATTAAATCCATTTAGAATAAAGTTAACCCCAACTACTAATGGAAATAATGCCATTGGAACTTTAACTGTTACAAAGAATCATAAAGAAATACTATATGACGATAGTAATTCAGATAAAAAAGTACTGAAAATTAGTTTAATAAGAGGTAATCCGAATAACAGTATACAAGATATAAAAAAAGAATTTACAGGAAAGCATGCAGATGTTGGGGAAAATGGTACAAATCTTGATGCCTTTAACAACCAAAATGTATATGAAGGTGATTATTTAGAAATTACTTTTGATAGACCAAGTATAATGTATATAATGGGGGATTACCACTCTAGCAGTAATAGCAAAGTAGATTATAATGAAGGTGCAAAAGAAAAAGATAATTTAGAAAATGTAAGATTCTATTTTAAAAAAGATAATTCTATTGAAGATGAACAGTGGCAAAATAAATCTATTTTACTACCTGTATATAATGAAGCACCTGAAATTACAGGAATGGATTTTGTTAGAGTTCCTGTAGGCGATACTTTTAATTTATTAGATGGAGTTGTAACTTCAGATGAAATAGATGATAATTTAGGTAAGAAAGTTAAGTTAGTTATAAAAAATGAAGAGTTAAAAATTAATAAAACTATTAGCCAAAATGCAACTAAAACTATTTCTTCAAATGGTATTAGAGGAATATTTAATAAATCTGCAAGTAATGTAAACTCTACTGATAGTACAACTATATTTAATAAAGATAATTCTAGTGAATCAAATATAAATGCTAGTCAAGTAATAGATATGACTGCATTTAACTATAAGTTTGATAAATCTGGTATATTTAATATTGAGTATACGATGACTGATAGTTGGGGAAGAACTATAACAGAATATAAAACAATTCAAGTTTATGGTTCACCCGAAATAGCTCCAAAGGAAGATGTAGTGCAAAATGAAACCACAGGAGAAGATGGAGAAAAGATAGGAACTGTAACTGTCGAATTAAATAGTATGAAAGACAACATTGAAGCATATATGGAATCATACTTTAGAAGTTTAGTTAGCATATCAGACGTAGAAGATGATGATAAGGACTTAAAAGTTGAAATTGAAGGGGAAGTTAAACCAGATAAAGTTGGTACTTATCCAGTAAATTATAAGGTTACTGATACTCATGGAAATATAACTACGTATAAGATTAATGTTAATGTAGTTAAAACAATTAAAGCAACAGTAACTACAGATATTCCATTCCAAGTAGTAACTAACTTATTAAATGAAAATGGTACAACAGAAAATATAAAGGATAGGTTTGTATCATCAAAAATTAGAATTAAAAATAATAATCCAAATTCTAAGATGGAAGTTTATGTTAAAGGATTAAGCAAGAGTGAGGGTGAACTAGAATTAGTTAATCCAAGTGATACGAATTTTGAATCTTTAGATAAATTTGAATCATTAAGAAAAATGGCTTTAGGAGTTTACTTTGAAAGTAAAAGTAGTGAAATGGAAAATAATGAATCACCTCAAGAAAATAGAAGTGGTGAAAGTTTAGATGGATCTGATGAAGAATCATCAATAGACAACACAAAAGTATTTACTAAGGATTCACCATTATGGTTAACTGTTGGTATGAGTGAAGTTAAGATTAAAACCATGAATCAAGCTACAGGTAGTAAGAGTGAAACTATATTACCATCTAAAAATGACGCAAATGATGGTAGCGGTGAAGAAAATGGTAATGGTGAAAATCAACGAGAGTCATATACTAATTCAAGTGAACACTCTGAAGAAAGCACACCAAGTAATGGTGAAACAAATAATGCAAATAATCAATTAAGTAATCCAAATTATTATATTAAGGATTACGGTGATATAAATAGTGAAATTCTAGAATTTGGACTTACAGCTAAATATGGAAATAATTTTGCTGGAGGAAAAGTTAGAGGTAAATTTAAATTGATATTTGAATTTAGATAAAAAATAAAAG
>OCAA01001449.1_pt1 | contig 12060 bp, 13 predicted proteins | sample 1538241 | NCBI WGS metagenome assembly OCAA01 (sample SAMEA2580241, study PRJEB22360) | human gut metagenome | biome: human gut; feature: human-associated habitat; material: faeces | place: Denmark | collected 2008/2010
GGCATTGATATAACTTGCCTAAGGCTATTTTTATATGTGTAAATGATATAACGTTAGTAATATGAAATAATAAGTTTAGAGATTGATTTTCTTGATTTTGTTATAATAAAAAGAGCTTAAATAAATGATAATCAAATTTTTAGTATAATATAAATATTAACTTAGTTGTGTAGTTAAGTATATTTATTATTTATATTATGGAGGTATTATTTTTGATAATTGATAAATTAAATGATAAATTAAATTCTAATGATCATCAAAGTACAGCATATATTATTAGTATGTATGTAAAAAAAAATATTGATAAAATATATAAAATGACCATAGAGGATGTTGGAGCACAATGTTTTGTATCGAAAGGTCAAGTGTCAAAGTATGTTAAATCTTTAGGTTTTAACTCTTACGGAGAATTTAAAACAGCATGCTTAGAGTATTGTGATTCTCTTACAAGAAAAAAGGTTTTGTTTTCTAAAGAACTTAGTTTAATTGAAAACAGCTTCTATTTTACAAGTAGTATAGGTAAAATAATTAAATTCGTATCTGAAAATATTGATTATTCTATTCTTAATAATATTATTAAGGATATTAGTAGAAGTAAAAGAATATATATTTACGCACAGGGAGATTCTCGAGCTTTATGCAATTTAATCCAAAGTGAATTTAGCACGTTCTATAAAGAAGTGTTTATATGCGATGTTGATTTTTTAAAAGAATACACATTTAAAGGAAATGATTTACTTATTATATTAAGTGTTAATGGCCAGACGTTTTATTATAATAAAAGAATTATTAGAAAAATAGAAAGTGCTAATATTAATATGTGGTTGATTACTTGTCAGCAGAATATTGATTTTTCTAAGAATAAATTGATTATTCCTTCAAATAATCAGATTTATAATGAATATGCCTTACGTCATATTATTGATATTATTATTTCTGAATTAAGATTGGAGCAAACAAGAAAGTTTCCGTAATGGAAACTTTTTTTACTTATCATATATAAGTATTTTATAATTATTAAAAAAACAAGGAGGATTATAAGATGGGATTTCCAAAGAACTTTTTATGGGGTGGTGCAACTGCTGCTAATCAATGTGAAGGTGGTTACAATGAAGGTGGCAGAGGGCTAGCTAATGTTGATTTAATGCCACTTGGGAAAGATCGTTATAGAGTTGGTACAGGAGAAATTAGAATGTTTGATTTCGATGAAAATTATTTTTATCCAGCACAGAAATCAATAGATATGTATCATAAATATAAAGAAGATATAGCTTTATTTGCACAAATGGGTTTTAAAACATATAGAATGTCAATTGCATGGACAAGGATTTTTCCTAATGGAGATGAAGAAAAACCTAATGAAGAAGGTTTAGCTTTTTATGAAGATATGTTTAAAGAATGTAAAAAATATGATATTGAGCCATTAGTCACAATTAATCATTTTGATTGTCCTATGTATTTAATTAAAAAATACGGTGGATGGAAAAATAGAAAAATGATAGATTTCTACGTTAAATTTGCAAAAGCTTTATTTAGTAAATATAAGGGATTAGTAAAGTATTGGTTAACATTTAATGAAATCAATATGATATTACATTTTCCTTTCGTTGCTGCTGGATTATATTTTGAAAAAGGAGAAAATAAAAAGCAAGTTATGATTACGGCAGTACATCATGAACTTATTGCTAGTGCGTTAGTAACAAAAATAGCTCATGAAATTGATCCTAATAATAAAATCGGATGTATGATGGCAGCAGGTTCATATTATCCGGAAACATGTAAGCCAGAAGATTACTGGAAATCAATTTGCGATAATAGAGAAAGTTATATGTTTATAGATGTTCAATCATGGGGATATTATCCTAACTATGCACTAAAATGGGTAGAGAAGCAAGGGGCTGTTATTCCTTTTGAAAATGGAGATAAAGAAATACTATTAAATAATACTGTTGATTTTATTAGCTTTTCATATTACTCATCTAGAGTAAGTAGTGAAAATCCAGAAAAAGCGAAACAAACGGAAAGCAATATTTTTGCATCTGTTATAAATCCTTATTTAAAAGCAAGTGACTGGGGATGGCAAATTGATCCATTAGGCTTAAGAATAACAATGAATGAGCTATATGATCGTTATAAAAAACCTCTGTTTATTGTAGAAAATGGATTAGGGGCAGCAGATAAAATAGAAAATAACGGTAAGATTATTGATGATTATCGTATTGAGTATCTTAAAGAGCATATTCAGGCTATGAAGGATGCCATTGATGAAGATGGAGTAGATGTAATGGGATATACATCATGGGGATGTATTGATTTGATTTCAAACGGCACAGGGGAAATGAAAAAAAGATATGGTTTTATTTATGTAGATAGAGATAATGAAGGAAATGGTACATTGAAGAGAATTCCTAAAAAATCATTTTATTGGTATAAAAGAGTTATTGCTACAAATGGTGAGAACTTATCTTTAGAAGGGTTGGATTTATATGAATAGAATTCTTATAATAAAGAAATTCTTAATAGTTATTTTGGGTTCATCTATTATGGGAATTGGAATAGCGCTAGCCTTATCTACTTCATTGGGTGCTGATCCATTAGCATGGGTTTGGGTAGGAACATCAAATACGTTTCATATAAGTATATTGAAATCCAATTTATTAATTGCGATGTTAATGCTTATGCTTCCTTTAATATTTGATCGTTCACAATTAGGTATAGGAACGATTATACAACCAATAATAGTGGGTATTTCTAATGAATTATGTCTTAATATATTACCTAAAAATGAATATAATATGGTTATTCTTTTATTAGGTCTTGTAATTTTAGGAATAGGTGTAGGTATTTATACCGGTGCAAATTTGGGGAAAAATAGTTACGATTCGTGTATTTTTTTATTAAATAAGAAAACAAAGATTTCTATTGGATTATTGAGAAGTGTAGGAGATATGATTTTTTGTACTATAGGGTTATTTTTAAATAGGCAATTACTTGTAGGACCAATAATAGCTATTATAATCATCGGACCAGTTATGAATCATACCCTGAAAAGATTAAATATGAAATGAGTTTAAAAAGTTAAATAACAACTCACATATTTCTATATTCTAGATTAGATGCTATGTAAGAATAGATATAAGATATTAGATGGAAAAACATCGCTTACATCTAATATGGGGAACAATACCACAAGTAAATGCCAAAAGAGATTTTAGGATTATAAATTCAATCAATATAAATGGAACACAATACTAATAAAAGAAATAAATATATATGTTTCTTTTTATAAAAATTTGATATAATCTAAATTAGAAAAGCTTAGTGTTGGTAACACTAAGCAATCCTTAGAACATTTATTTTGTTTTAGGGCTATTGGATTTAAACAAATATGTTAACAAAAAGGATGCTACTCTTCGTCGGATGGAGCATCTTTTTCTTTGCTTTTAACTTCAATATCAAGACCAAGAAATTTAATCTTAATTTTTAAATGATGTATAAAAAGATTATGATTTAGAACTAATCTAATATGTAGAATATATACAGAAGAATAAAAGGGAAAAAACCTCATTTAGAAGTGTTACGGAGAACCGTATCACAAGTAAGTGAGGTTTATAGCTTTAGGTATTGGTATAACTTGCCTAAAGCTATTTTTGTAATTGAAAATATACTACCATAAGTAATAATAAAGAGTTAAAAAATATATTTATATTAATTTACACTTGACAAAAGTGGTGAATAGTAATAATATAATAACAAGATTAATTGAATAAAATTAAATTTGAAAAAATTTAAAAAAGGGGAATTATAATGGGTAAATATGAGAAAATGAAATTAGATAATCAGTTATGTTTTTCATTATATGCAGCCTCAAGAGAAGTAATAAAAACTTATAAACCACAGTTAGATAAATATGGACTTACATACACTCAATATATTGCTATGTTAGTTGTATGGGAATATGAAAAGATAACGGTAAAGGAAATGGGGAACAAACTACATTTAGATTCAGGAACTCTTACTCCTGTATTAAAAAAGCTACTGTCGATGGAATTAATAAATAAATATAGAGATAAAAATGATGATAGAGTAGTTATTGTGGAGGTTACTGAAAAAGGAAGAAAAATGAGGGATGAAATTATTGAGGTTCCAGAGAAAATGTATTGTAAGTTTGGCAAGAACATAGAAAATGCTGTTGAGCTAAAGAGATTATTAGATAATTTATTAGAAACATTTAAGTAAGAATTTGTTAAAATATACGTTTAATTATAATTTATTTTTTAATTAAATGTATATGTAGCAAATTCTATAAATTTAAGATAATTAATTGAATAAAATTAAATTTTATAAAATTAAAAGGAGATAAAGTATGAAATTTTATGATTTTTCAGCAAAAAAAATGAACGGGCAAGAAGTTAAGATGGAAGAATTTAAAGGTAAAGTTGTATTAATAGTTAATACAGCAAGTAAATGTGGATTAACACCACAATTTACTGAATTAGAAGAATTAAATAAGAAATATAAAGAAGAAGGTCTAGAAATTTTAGGGTTTCCTTGCAATCAGTTTGCAAATCAAGATAAAGGAAGCAATGAAGAAATACAAGAGTTCTGCTCTTTAAATTATGGAGTTACATTTAATATGTTCCAAAAGATCGAGGTAAATGGAGAAAATGCACATCCATTATATAAGTTCTTAAAAAATGAGAAAAAAGGTTTATTGAGTAAAGAAATTAAATGGAATTTTACAAAATTTCTTATTGATTCAGAAGGAAATGTAGTTAAAAGATATGCACCTACAGTAAAGCCATTAAAAATTGAAGAGGATATTAAAAAATTATTAAAATAATTATAGGTGGTAATGATAAAATGAATGAAAGATATGATATTGCAATAATAGGAAGTGGACCAGCTGGAATATCAGCAGCATTAAATGCAAAGATAAGAAATAAAAGATTTATTATTTTTGGAAGTAATGAAATAAGTACAAAACTTGTAAAGGCTCATAAGATAAATAATTATTTAGGTTTTTATGGAAAAAGTGGAGTAGAAATAAGAGATGAATTTGCTAATCATTTAAAAGCAATGGATATTGAAATAACAGAAGAAAAAGTGAATAGCATTTATGCTATGGGAGATTATTTTACTTTAATGGTAAATGACAAAATGTATGAAGCTACTTCAATAATATTAGCTACAGGAGTTAATTTTGGTAAGCCATTTAAGGGGGAAGAAGAGTTTTTAGGTAAAGGGGTAGGATATTGTGCAACATGTGATGCTCCTTTATATAAAGATAAAGTCGTAACAATAATTGCTTATAATAAGCATGAAGAAGCTGAAGCAAATTTTATAGGAACAATAGCATCAAAAGTATATTATGTGCCAATGTATAAGCAAGAAATAGAAGTTGATTCATCTATTGAAATAATAAAGGATATTCCAGTGGAAATAGTAGGAGATAGTTCAGTTAAAAAACTTATTCTTAAAAATAGTGAAATTGAAACAGATGGGGTATTTATTTTAAGAGATAGTATATCACCAGGACAATTAGTTCCAGGTTTAAAAATTGAAAACAATCATGTAGAAGTTGATAGAACAATGAAAACAAATATTAAAGGTTGTTATGCTGCAGGAGATATAGTTGGTACTCCATATCAATATATTAAGGCAGCAGGAGAAGGAAATATAGCAGCATTATCAGCTGTGTCTTACATAGAACAAATAAAAAGAAAAAATAAAGAGGTATAATTTATGATGAAAGTAGTTAATAGTAATGAATTTAAAAGTGAAATTGAAAAAGATATGGTTTTAGTGGATTTTTTTGCAGAATGGTGTGGACCTTGCAAAATGATTTCACTAATATTGGATGAGTTACAAGCTGAATTTGAAGATAAAATTAACATAATAAAGGTTAACGTTGATAACAGTATGGATATTGCAGAACAATATAATATATCTAATATTCCTGCATTAGTATTATTAAAAAAAGGTCAAGAAGTTCAAAGATTAATAGGATTTTCACCTAAACAGGTGATTAAAGAAAATATTGAGAAACATTTATAAGAAGGAGAAAAAATTATGATATATGATTTTAAAGTAAAAAAGACAAATGGAGAAGAAATACTTTTAGAAAAATATAAAGGAAAGGTTCTTTTAATAGTAAATACAGCAAGTGGATGTGGATTTACACCACAATATGAAGGGTTACAAAAGATTTATGATGAATATAAAGATAAAGGTTTTGAAATATTAGATTTTCCATGTAATCAATTTTTCCAACAAGCACCAGGAAGTGATGCTGAGTTATCAAGTTTTTGCAAATTAACATATGGAACAACTTTTGAAACTTTTGCTAAAATTGAAGTAAATGGAGAAAATGCTTCAGACTTATATAAGTTTTTAAAATCAGAAGCACCACAAGCAGAAGAAGATGAAGAATCAAAGTTATTATACGGAAAGCTTGAAGATCTAGGGTTTAAAACTGATGGAGAAGATATAAAATGGAATTTTACTAAATTTTTAGTGGATAAAAATGGTAAGATTATTTCGAGATTTGCCCCAACATATGAACCTGAGAAATTAGCTTCAATAATAAATGATCTATTAAAATAAACTGTAGCGTGGGAATTATAGCATAATTATATATAATAGATAAAAGAATAAAGTGGCAAAACCTAATTTAGAGTAGTTACGGAGAACCGTACCATAAATAAGTGAGGTTTATAGCTTTAGGCATTGATATAACTTGCCTAAGGCTATTTTTATTATTGAAAATACCGTATTATAAGTAATATTTCAAATTATAATTTGTCTGTAAGTTTATATAATAAATAATTTTTACATTTATTTTTTATAAAAATTTATATTGATGTATGATATAAAAAATGGAATTATATATTATGATAATAATAAAGATGAAATAAAATCAAAATGATTATAAAGGGAGTGAGGTCGATAGATAAAACTTATAAAACAAGTGAAGTAGCTAAGTTGATAGGAATACATTCAAATACTGTACGTATGTATGAGGATTTAGGGTTAATATCAAAACCTATTAGAAAAGACAATGGGTATCGTGTATTTACAGATTTGCATATATATCAACTTAAGTTAGCACGTAAAGCTTTTGAGGTTGAAGTTCTGCAAAATGGATATAGGATTTATACCTATGAAGATATCCAACGCTTAAAGGTTATTCGTTCTCTTAAATGTGGTAATTACTCTCTTTCTGCTATACTTAGAATGCTTAATAAATTATCAGAGCATAATGAAGCTGATATTAACGAGGTATTAAATTCACCTAATGAAAATGAAGATATTATTTCAGTATGTGATAAGCTTATAATTTCTTTGAATTTAGCTATTCAAAATGCTGAGGAGATATTAGAAATGTTATATGAAATGAAAAGAAAATATTCAAACCCTCCACTTTAACACCAGACTTTTGTTTGGTGTTATTATTTTTACATCAAAAAAAGGAGGATATAAAAATGGAGTATGTAATTAAGGTAGAAAAATTATCAAAAAGCTATAAAAGTTGTGTAGCGGTAGAGAATTTAAGCTTTGCAGTAAAAAAAGGAACTGTATTTGGGTTACTTGGAGCTAATGGAGCAGGTAAGAGTACAAGTATTGAATGTATACTTGGAACTAAAAAGATATATAAGGGGGGAGTTTCAATACTAGGATTAAATCCAATATCTAATCGTAAAGAGGTATTTGAAAGAGTTGGAGTTCAGTTTCAAGAAGCTAATTATCAAGAAAATATAAGAGTTGAAGAGCTTTGTGAAATGACAGCATCACTTTATAAAAATCCAGCTAATTATAAGGAATTATTACAAAGGTTCGGAATTGAAGAAAAAAGTAAAACTTTAGTAAAGGCGCTGTCAGGAGGAGAAAAGCAAAGATTGTTTATTATACTTGCACTTATTCCTAATCCAGAAGTAGTATTTTTAGATGAGCTTACAACTGGACTTGATGCAAGAGCGAGAAGAGATGTATGGCAAATATTAAAAGACCTAAAGGAAAAAGGTTTAACAATTATGTTAACTTCACATTTTATGGATGAGGTAGAAGAATTATGTGATATTATTTGTATTCTAAAAAAAGAAAAGGTAGTATTTCAGGGAACAGTTAAAGAGGCTATTAAAGCAAGCCCTTATGAAAAATTAGAAGATGCATATCTTTGGTACACTGATAAGGAGGTAATGTAATATGAAGTCATTTAATACAATGTTAAAAACAGAGTTGAAGTTGTCATTAAGAGGAATGGACATGGTCATATTTGCTATATGTATGCCTATAGTTGTACTTGTAGTAATAGGAGTTATTTATGGAAATAAGCCTGCTTTTGAAGGGGCAAATTATACATTTTTAGAGCAATCATTTGGAGCAATAACATCTATTGCAATTTGTGCTGGAGGAGTTATGGGCTTACCTTTAGTAGTTTCAGATTATAGAAGTAAGCATATTTTAAAGCGATTTAAAGTAACACCTGTTGATCCAATAGTTATATTACTAGTAGAAGTTACTATATATGCTCTATACTCTTTAGTATCTATGAGTTCATTATTTTTAGTAGCTAAACTTTTCTTTAAATTTAATATGCAAGGAAATATTTTTAACTTCATTTTAGGATGGCTACTTGTTATGATTTCAATGTTTAGTATTGGAATTATGGTTGGTGGTATATCAAAAGATTCAAAAATTGCAGGAGTTATAGCAAGTGTGTTATATTTTCCTATGCTTATATTTTCAGGGGCAACAATACCATATGAGGTTATGCCAAATATAATGAAAAACATAGTAGATGTATTTCCACTTACACAAGGAATAAAAATACTAAAATCAGCAATTTTAGGACAATCTGTTGAGAATATTATAATACCAATAGTTATTATGTTGATAATAACTGCTATTTGTTCAGCAGTTGCAATTAAGTGCTTTAAATGGGAATAAAAATGATACATTTGTAGCTGTTATTAAATTTATTAGAATAAATACTACATCATAGTAAGTGTTAATTTATAGTATAATAGTTATAAAGAGGGGGCTAAAATATGTTAAATTTAATAAAGCCACCTGCTCTTAAAAGAGGAGATAAAATGGATATTCAGATACAACAGTGGCACATATGATGTGTTTAAGAGCAGGAGTATCTAGTTTTTATGGTCCAGCCATTTTATCAGAGTTTGCTGAAAATGTTAAAATGTTTGATTATACAAAGCATTGGGTTAATATAGTATTGTTTAATACAGAGCGAATAGGAGAAATTTATTCATCAGATAAATGAAAAATGTAAAATGAAAAATTAAAAATTGAGGAACTTAGTTAATGATGAATTATGAGTGATGAATGATGAATTGAGGAATAAACTCAAAGAGTTTAGATGAATTAAAGATGTAAAATTAGTGAATAGAGAAGTAATAGGTAGAGAGAAATATCTTTAGTTATTGCTTCTTTTTATATATTTAAGATTTAAAAAAATATGATACAATTACATTAAATGGAATATAAATTAAAATTCATACTAAAGATAATTACAAGGGAATATATGCTACAATTGATCCATTTATATGTACTATAATATGTTACTATATAATTTTATAAATGAGGGAGAAAATATGAGTGAAAAAGAAATAATAGTTAATAACTTTTGGAAAGAATTTTTACTGCAAACAAATAGAGCTAAGGATACTTAGTTTCTTTTTTAGCGAAGGAAATGAACTAGGATATACATTTACAGAAGATATGCCTAAAATAAATTTTGCAATAAAGAATAATTGCACATGTGTTTTAGAAACTAAGACAGTTGATGGGTTAAGAGAATCTGTAGAGTATCTTAGAAAATATCTGTAGAGATTGGTTGGGGCATAAAAAACTATAGATAAATATGAAGTAAATATAAGGCTGCACTTATGGTTGATATTGAAAATATATAACCTTAAGTGCAGTTTTATAATTATGGTTTTAATATTACCTTGATACAGTTATCTAATTTACTATGAAATATATCATAAGCATACTTACCTTCAGATAATGAAAGTTTATGGGTTATAATAATCTGCATTATCTACACCCCAATAAGATGTTGGTAGAACATCAGTGAGAAAAAGAACTTGCTCATCAGATAATTCTTCAGGAACTTTTATAGGTCCTACATTAGCTTTTTTATTGTGGGATCAGCTACATCGCGAACATTTACATTTTTAATTCCTTCATATACAATAGCTTTCAATAATATACCTTCTACATATATCAAAATTTATGTATAATATAGTTTTATCTATGCTAAGTTAAAATATTCTAACAAGGGATTATAAAGCTAAAATTGAGCCAATAATATTAAAAGTATTATTGGCTTATGTTATAATTGTTGTAATTAAATAGTGGAAAATATAATTAAGGAAGTGATGGTTAATTCTTGAGATATTTAAATACAAATAAACAATTTGAAAACTATAAAGAACTTGTTAATGAAGAATATTTTGTAGATAAATCAATGATAATTAAAATGCTGAATGAAAAAATATCTACTAAGAGCAAGTATATATGTATTACAAGACCAAGGAGATTTGGTAAATCAAGTATTGCAGATATGCTGGGAGCATACTATTCTAAGGCTGTAGAATCTAAAGCAATTTTTGATAAATTAAAGATAAATGTATGCAAAAGTTATGAAGAAAATTTAAATAAATATAATGTGATAAATATATCATTCAATAGCATATCAGATAGAGGAAATACATATGATGATTACATTAAAATGATAAAAACTACCTTGGTAAATGATATCGTAGAAATGTATCCTTATATAAAACCAGAAAAGTATTTTACAATAAGCGATATGCTTTATGATACAAAAGAAAAATTTGTTTTTATCTTTGATGAATGGGATTATATTTTTAATAATAATTTATTTGAAGAAAATCAAAATGATTTTTTAGAGTTCTTAAGAAATCTTTTAAAAGATCAACCATATGTAGCTCTTTGCTATATGACAGGGGTGTTACCTATTAAAAAATATTCTAGTGGTAGTGCACTAAATATGTTTGATGAGTATACATTTTTAAAAGATAGAAAATTTGGAGAGTATTTTGGTTTTGTAGAAGAGGAAGTTATAGAGCTTTGTAATAGAAATGGTAAGATGAACTTTAAAGATCTAGAGAGTTGGTATAATGGATATTTTACTGCTACTGGAATAAGAGTTTATAATCCAAGATCAGTTGTTAAAGCACTACAAAATAATTATTGTGAAAGCTATTGGACTAATACAGGAGCAATGGATGAAGTAAGTGAATATTTGAAATATAATATTTTAGAAATTAGAGATGAAGTTATTGAAATGGTTGCAGGTGAAGAAATAGATGTAATCATAAAAGAAGAGTTTAGAGCAGGGCAAGGGACACCTAAAACTAAAAAAGAAATTTATTCAGCTATGATAGTGTTAGGGTTTTTATCTTATTATGATGGATATTTAAAGATACCTAATAAGGAGCTTATGTTAGAGTTCGAGAAAGTATTAGAAGATGAATCTTTTGGATATGTTTCTAAGATAATAGAAAATTCAAAAAGTATGCTAAAAGCAACTGTTAATAAAGATGTGAAGATAATAGAAGAAATACTTCATGATATTCATAATTCTGAAATTCCAATTTTGCAATATAATGATGAAAATAGCCTTTCTTGTGTACTTACACTAGCATATCTTTCAGCTAGAGATAATTATAGAGTAGAAAGAGAAGAAAAGACTGGAAAAGGGTATGCAGATTTTACTTTTCATCCAAGAAGGAAAAATGATACGGCTTTTATTGTGGAACTAAAAAAAGACGAAAAACCAGAGATTGCATTAAAACAAATAAGAAGTAAAGAATATGTTGAAAAGTTTAAAAGAGAAAATATGGGTAAAAAAATATTAGCTGTGGCTATTTGTTATGATTCCAAAGAGAAAGAACATCATTGTCTTATAGAGGAAATAGATTAGAAAATGATAAACTTAGTTAATGATGAATTGAGGAATAAACTTAGAGAGTTTGTAAGAATTAAAAATGTAAAATGTAGAATGAATAA
>OCAA01001451.1_pt1 | contig 12057 bp, 10 predicted proteins | sample 1538241 | NCBI WGS metagenome assembly OCAA01 (sample SAMEA2580241, study PRJEB22360) | human gut metagenome | biome: human gut; feature: human-associated habitat; material: faeces | place: Denmark | collected 2008/2010
TAATTATCTAGGAAAATAGGCAGGTCTACAAGAGTACCACCTATGGAGCGTTTACATCCGTCGAATTATTTTGCGCTTACCAAAAAGTGTAGTAAACCACTAACATTTTCTGATGCTTACTATGTGTGTATTGTTAAACCTGTCTGCACTTATCCAGCACGTCCAAGCCTAGTTAACAATATCCAAATTAATCCGCTATACTTAATTCTAGTATAGCGGATTAACATACAAAATACAATTTAAAGTTTATACTGAATTTGCATAATTTGCATAGAGCTAAACACCATAAGTACTTGTTTCTAATTACTTACAAACTTTATTAACCAACCTATTATAGATAACAAATAACAGATATCGTATACTTTGTTATTTATTAATATCACTCTATAATATAGGTGTTTCCCATTCTTCATAATTAATATGTAAAGCACTAACAGTTTTTGTGTAAACTATCTTTCCATCTTCTCCTGTTAACTTACAGCGAAATTTCATTCCATTTCTTCCCTCTGTAAGTTCAAATTGCATACGAGCTTTGTCATATCCTGCAACCCAACTCCATGCATAGAAATTCTTTCCATCTGTACTATACTGCCACTGGTATGATGTTACCCCATCGGCTTGTACATCTAGTGTTAATTTTTCTCCTATTTCTCCTTTAACATCCTGTGGTTGATTTTTTATTATAATTTCATTCTTTTTTTCTGCAGTTACTACATTTGTATACACTGTATTTCCATCTTCTCCAGTTATCTTACAGCGAAATTTCATACCTACCCTTCCCTCTGAATTTAATGGTGCCTGACCCCACTGTGTCATGTTTCAGTGTAATGGTAAAGGACGATAGGCGGCAGTCCATCTTCACCTAAACAGAACAACCACATGAAGGAATCTGCTTCGGGATTTTTCAGGAATTTTACATAATAGGTGTCTCCAACTCTTCCATATCAATTTTATATATTCCACAACTAGAAGAATAAAGAATTTTGCCATCATATCCTATCAATTTGCATCTATATTTATTAGTTAATCTATAGTTATTTGTTAATGATATTGTCAATGTATCACTATCATATCCCGGAAAACTCTGTCCCAGTTCTTGCCATGTACTCTGTCCTGCACCGCAATACTCCCATCTGTAACTTTTTACAGATGATGCCTTTACCGTAAATTTTACTGTATCTCCTATTTTTCCCACTGTACTTACCGGCTGGCTTGTTATCGTTACTGGTTTAGCTTTTTCTATCTTCACAATATCTGTATATTTAACATTACCATCTGTTCCGACTAATTTACATCTATAACTATTTGTTAATCTATAGTTATTTGTTAATGATATTGTTAATGTATCGCTATTGTATCCTGGAAAACTCTGTCCCAGTTCTTGCCATGTACTCTGTCCTGCACTGCAATATTCCCATTTATATATCTTTACATTAGTTGCATCTACAGTAAAATTTACTGTATCGCCTATATTTCCCAATATGTTTACAGGTTGTTCCTTTATTAAACAAGGTAATGGTGTATAAATTTCCGCATTAACATTACAATGAACCAACAACGTGAATAATACCGCCAACATAACAATATATTTTTTCTTATTAAATTTTTTCATATTTCTTACTCACCCTTCCGTAAAGGATATTAATGTGTTATAAAACATACTGAATATCTTTTACTTTTCTAATCCATTTTCTTTTTCCTATAAATGTTTAATGTGTACAGCCTTTTCAAACACTAATTCATATATCATAACTTGTAATTACTCCTAAATACATAATATACTTAATGATATCGATATTCCCATAACTAAAACAGAACCAATTCCTATAGTATATTTATTAACAAACTTTCTAATATTAGCTGGTAATAGTTTGTTCTTCAAGAATTCAAATTCTCTACTAAATGATAAAAATAATGACGTTAAAAATAGTGCTAATAAAACAACTAAAATAGTTTTAATTATAAACCATATAATTTCACCCTCTTTTATATTTTCTGATACTAAATATGAAACTATAAATGTAAAACAAGAAATAATTGCATAATACAGGACCTTTTTTACATAATAATTATATTTAATCTTGTATACATATCTAGCAATAATATAAAACCTTGAAAACAAGTATATTAATGATGTAATAAATGTACCAATTAGAACACCATTTATTCCTAATTTATTTACCAGTGCGATTGACATAACTATATTTAACACTGCTGAAGTTATTATAATTGGTCTATCATACCTGAATAATTTGTAAATCACAAACACCTGTGATGGCAACTGTATTAAAAAAGTCAACATAAGATTAATTCCAAGCCATAACGCAGTTGAAAATGATAAGAGCATTCTCTCACCAAAAAACAATTTTATAAATGGTTGTGCAAGAAGTGAAAAGCATATCATACAAAAATTACCTATGCAAAAATTCACACAAAAATAATTATCTGTCATTTTCAATCTATCATCTTTATCTTTTGTAGTACTAATATAGTTGCCAAATGTTGCCTGTAAAGAACTCAATACCTGAGTAACAACCGTGTTAAGCTGACCAGTAATTAATGTATAATTAGACAAATATCCTGTTAATAAAGAACCTTTCAGTGCAGAAATAATTATATTATCTGTACTGTAATAAACAACAGCCCCAATTCTAGAAATAAAAACATCCTTAACATATTGAAAAATCTGTGGTTTATATTCCGTAACAGTATTTGTATCTGGTTTATTATTGATGTATTTATATTCTTTATTAACCTTAAGTGAAATGATTATATTTGAAATAATATTTTTAGCTATACCAATACTCAAATATATAATATAATTTGGAACTATAATCAATAAAATCAATTGAATTAAAGAAAACACAAAATATGTCACTGTATCAACAATATTTGTCAAATAGGATTTTTGATCTGCAATCAACAGTGTACGTTTATATGCCAGAAAATATGTTGAAACCGTACCAACTAAATTTATGTAAAAAAGTAATCTTAAATACCATATCCCACAGTTTGCATCAGGAATCAACGTTTTTAAAAAAACCGATACAACTAAACCAACTCCGAGAACTATAAATCCTATTATTGAATACAGCTTCTTATATATATACATTATTGCTGTAATTTTCTTCTTATTATTCTCTGACAATGGTTTATATAAATAGCTTGTAATGGCAACACCAATTCCTAAATCTGCAAGATTCAACATTTGAAGTATATTAGCAAATACCGAATTATACCCTAAATATTCAACACCTAAATAATCAATAAATAATTTTCGTGTAATAAAACCTATAAGCACCTGACATATTTGGCTTCCCAAAGCCACTATAGAATTGACATAAACAATTTTAGTTCTTTTTTCCATCTTTTTACTTTTTATTTCTTTCTTAATATTACCTTGCCAACATGTTTAATCTTATATATTATTGATTTCGATATGAGATTACTTTTTTGAGCTAAAATCCACTTTTTCTTTTCTTGTTCACTATACAACCTATTTGACTGACATAATTTTGAACTAAAGAAATCCTTGAGTGTAACGTTCAACCATTCTCCGTTTTGAGTTGTTCTATTTCTTACCTCTGCATAAGTTGGAGTATCTAAATCGGGAATTAATCCCCATGTTAAAAAAGCATGTCCATTATAACAGTGCGGAATAGAACAACAACCTACTGGGTTCTCAGGAAATGGCCTTTCAGGATTTTCAAATACATTACCAAGAGATTTTCCACAATAACACTGATTAGCCATACCCGTAGATAAGTCTATGTATGCTGACCACGCTCCTGCATAACAAAACTTTTCTTGTTTTTTACCAAATATGCTTCTTTTAAATTTCCAAAAAGAAGAATCAAATTGTGACCATGTTTTTGAGTACTCTTTATCACTCAAATTAGTTAAATAATCTATGTTCTTTGTAGAATCATTCCTTGCAATAGTTATATGTGGCAATGCTCCAAAATTACTATACGAAAAATTTTTTAATTCCTCAATATATGGAATAAGCTCATCACTAGGTGTAACTTCTATATTAATTGAAGCCCCTTTACCCCAAAGCTGATTTGCATTTTTTGCAAAAACCTCGAGTAATTTCTTTTTCTTTAACTCCAAATAATGAAACGAACATTTAAATTCAACATGCTCAAGCATTTCTCTGGGCCATTCCATAAACTTGTCTACCATATTTGTGATCGTCATGTTTGTGATAATCTCAACAAAATGTCCTTGCTTAACTAATTCTTTAACATATAAATCTAAATCTTTTAACAGCATGGTTTCTCCATCTGCACAAAAGTTGAAATATGCCAATCCTCCAAGTCTTTTTGGTGAACACGCTAAAGCTACCTGTTCTGGAGAATATTTCATTACAGGCTGTACCCCCTGATAATGTTCATCCCTCTGTGCCAAATAACAATAATGACATCGAAAATTACATATACTTAATGGAATTCTAAAAAAAATGATTTTTTTAACTTTATTCGTATACAATCTAAGTTGCCTCCTAGTTTATCTCTTTAATAATGTTTAAAAGTGGCTCAAAATCATCATATAAAATAGTTTTATCATAATAGTATTTTCTTTCAATATCTAATGTTTCAACTATAGATTTGAATTCATCTATATCATTAACATACTTTATATATTCATTATGCTTAAGCCAACCATACACGTTTTTCACCTTACCATTACTATTTCCAAATGCAATGCATGGTGTTGCTGTTATTGTTGCAAATATCATTCCATGTAATCTATCTGTTATGATAAGCTTTGCCTTTTTAAACTGTTCAAGCTTATTTTTAACCTCTTTTTTCCTCATTCCTTCAGATACCATATATGGAACTACCGTGTCTATTTTGTTCATTTGCTCATTAGGATAATGTATTTTCAATATCTGCTGTATTTCAGCTAATTGTTCATCTGTTACATTTTTTTCCAAGTCAGATCTCATGCAAAAAAGAATATCTTTTCTATTTTGTCCAGCAATATCCATATCTAATAATGTTACAATATCCGGAACCAAAACTGTCTCTACAGACGGAAAATACTTCTGCATAATCTCGTAACTTTGCTTTTCGCGAACAAAAAAAGTCAAATTAGAATGCGCTGAATAAATTTTCTGCGCTTGCTTTAAATACTTTCTTCCTGATTCAGAAGTTAAATCATATGATACAGTCTGAGGAAAAATAATTATTTTGTTATCTTTAAAACAATTGATAATTCTTCTTACCCTTTCCTCTTCATTTGGCCATAAAGTTCCTAAAAATCCTCCTCCCGGAATAATTATACATTTATTCTTAGGAGTCAATTTTGCAAATAAATATTCCTTATAATCAATTGCAGATGCACTTAATTCATGTGTAGAAACTTTATTTTTAACTAATAGCTGTTTTTGTGTTAAAACAATAGCATGGTCTCCTAAATTTCCATGAGTCGGTGTATCAATAAGAACTGCTTTCTTTTCAAACATTAAACAATATTTGAGTAATGTCACTGTAAATTTACTATACCTTACAATTTTTCGTATAGCTCTTAACAAATTAGGAAAATAATACTTAATAAAATTCTTAATACTATTTTGCCGTGCTTCAACAAAATAGACATCATAAAACCGTTTTTTCGTATTCTTTATATATTGTCTTTCCTCATTTGTACATGTAAATAAATTAATTCGTCCATTTAAATCAAAAAAATGCTGTCCTAATCGCTTTACAACATCGCAGTTTATATCAGATAATCCATTTTCCTGATAAAATCTAAATGTTTCACAAAATGCTTCTACTGAGTTAAATCTTTTAGGGCTTATTTTTGCAGACATAATACTGTTGTTTCGTTGTACATAGTTATATTTCTTAGTTTTTGAACAAACAATACGATTGCATGTGAAAAATAATTTGTACATTACAAAATTATCTTCATGTATCTTTCCTACCGGAAATCTTATATTCTCCCAACATTTTCTTGAATATAACTTATTCCAAACCACAACATAATATACTAAGTCATTTCCGCACCAATCTGCAAGAATTTGTCTAGAAGAAAAACAACAATCTTGTCCCATGGTATTTAAAGTTGTTATATTGCCATCAGTATCAACATACTCAAAATTACATATTGCCATTTGCGATTGAGTTTTAATTATTTTATCTAGAAGACACTCATACATATCAGATTCTATATAATCATCACTGTCAACAAATGCTATATATTCTCCTATAGCTATATCCAAACCTGCATTGCGTGCATCAGATAATCCGCCATTTTTTTTATGAATTACCTTAATTCGTTCATCTTTATTCGCCCAATCATCACACAACTGTGGACAATTATCCGGAGAACCATCATCCACCAAAATAATTTCTAGATTTGAATATGTCTGATTAATTACACTTTGTATACACTTATCAAGGTATTTTTCAACTTTATATACTGGTATGATTACACTAATTAAATTACATTTATCTTTTAACATATTACTATAAATTCCTATTTACTTACTCTCTTTATAAACGACAATCTAAAATAATTTCATTATTCTATATCATCAAATACTACAGGGATTAATCTACTAAACTCATTTAAAATAGGTTTTGCAATCTCTCTCATCTGTGGATGCGCTTTATCAGATGTTCTCAATCTGAAGAAATGTCTCCATTCTCTTAAGTTCATTGTAACAACAATTTCTGTTTTAAGACTATTGGGCAAAACACTTCTTGCCTCCTGCGCACTCGCACCGCACAAAATCAATTTCATATATGTTTGCTCGACCTGTTTCATTGCTTCCTTCCACAAGCGATAGTTTTCATCATCCTCATCCCAAAAACAAGGTTTGATAAATGTAAGTTCCCCATCAAATTTATCTTTACTATAATTACAATATCTTGTACTTTCTTGACTATAGCTTGCTATTCTGTGACGAACTATCTCATGAGTAACACCTCTGTCACATATAATTCTTACAGTAATTTTTTCATGTTCAAGAACTGATTCATGTCCACTTTTTATAATATTTTTAACAAATTTTCGTGCTGATTCACTTGTTATCGAATTTTCACTCTTATAGCAAACCCTTCCACACAACTCTATTTTTCTAAGAATATCTTCACCTTTTATCTTGTCCATGATTTCAAAATTGGGTTCTATCACTCTCATCTGTACTATCCTCTCCTTCTCTCAATCTTCTATTAGATGCTATACATTTTGTTTTATTGTAAGTGCACTTTTCCTTCCTAAAAAGCTCTATTCTAAAAGCATTATTAATACTAAAAGTCTTATCAACATATTCTGCACATCCTTGATAATCTGATTCTCTATAAAACATCGTATAAATACATATAACCGAATTTTCCAACTTGTTTTTCTCGATTGCTGATTTTACAGTATTGAATGTTACAATTGCATCGGTAATTAAAATAACTTTTTTATCTTTTTCAATCTCTAGGTCGATTTCCTGATGCGCATTTACATTTTTTTCTTTTTCAGGAACAATATATGTTAAAGGAGCTTGAAGCGTAAATGCAATTCTAGATGCCAATAATGTTCCTACTAAGTCAACACCAGCTATTATGTAATCATCATAACCACTGTTATTAATATGTTTTACAATAGCATTAACAATTTTATTTAAAATAACCTTTGTTTCCACCACTTCCAACGTATCAATCCAGTCTCTTGCACAGTATTCCTTTGTTAATAAAAAATGTCCTATTTTTATCAATGACCTATTATTAACTTCCATCGAAATTTCGTTTTCTAAATTTGTATCAATTATTATAGGATCATTATTTTTCTCTACAAAATTAGTTTTTTTTTTATCTTCTTTATCTTCTAATGATACAGGTTCTAAACTCCTCACATTTAATGATTTATCAATCTCTTTATTCAACGATTCAATTTCAGTAGTAATTACAATTTCTCTTATTGGAACATAATTGACAAGTTTTTTCCCCGTAAATGATATTTCTACCGCTTCTTTAAGTTCCTTATTAATCTTACTGTAAATTTCTACTAGCTGTCTCGCAATTGAAGTCTCTGTTTGACTTTCATCAAGTTTCTGTTGAACATAATCATCATCTACGACCAACACTATTTGTTTATCGTCATCTTCTTTTCTTTCGACAGACGAGATAAGATGCAATTTATGCCAAAACTCTAATGACTTTTCAAATCCCTTCCATTCTTCCATTTGTTTTTCTTCTATTTCTGAACAATTTTGTTTATTCTTTATTATATTGTACTTTTGCTCTTGTTCTTCTAATTCTTGCTGAAGTTCACCTGTTCCAAGTCTTTCAACAGAAACATCTAGTTCATCGGCAAGTCTTAGTACACCTGCAAGAAATCTTGTCCTAATAATGCCCAATCTAGCCTTATAATCCTGAAGTTTATGTGATTTTAGTCCATTATCACTTTCCTGAACTGACCTATCTTTTAAATTACTATGCGCTATTATAATTGCTTTTAGGGCTTTTATCTCATTTGCGCTTAAATCACTATTTTGACTTAATACACTTCGTGAATCCTTAAACTGCCGATCGATGTAATCCGCCGAATTTAGCGAATGATTGTCTCTTGCTCTATCGAGTCCATTTGACATTCCAATATCATGAAAAAGTACTGCTAAATTCATAATATACAATTCTCTCTCACTCAAACCATATTTTTCTGAATACACCAATTCCTCATCAAATAAAACTTCACTGATAATTTTATATATATCAAAACAATGATGATCAAAATCATGTAATGTAAATGCACTGTCACCTATAACCAAATTATCTGATATTTTTTCTCTATATCCTTCAACAATAGTACAAAACTTATCAAAATATTCTTTTTTCATTTTAGAAATGCACTCAATCTGTTTATACTCTTCGTTCATTTCACTACCTCTTTTTCTATTTCAAAGTCCCCTGGTTCTCCAAAAATCTTGTATTTTATACCTAATTCTTTTGTATCAACAATAACATCCATATCTTTAATTAAATTAAAATTAATATTTTCCTTATATCTAGCTATTCCTGCTGAATATACCAAATATCCTCTTTTCGAATTAATTAAAGCACTAACTATCTTTAATTCAGTACCTGTACACATGAAATCAAATATATATGCATACTTTCTTTCTTCCTGTATACATTTGACCGAATCACAAAGCTCCATAGAATATTTCGGTCCTACCCCGATCAAATGCACTTCTTTTACATCTAACAAACCGCCTAATATATTTGCAATGATTGCTCCATTTTTACTTGAAGATACAAATGCATTTATTCTTTTACTTATAATATGAATATTACGGTGCGGCGGAGCCGCCAGTCCGGTGTGGCGAGAGCCACCTGTCCGGACTAACGGAGCCACTCCGTTCTCTGTAGTGATAAGTTACTTTGCCATTGCAGGATCTAATCCATATACCTCTCGCATAGAGAGATCTTTGGATGGATCAATGCTTTCAATATCGATTTTATATGAGTCATACGTTATACGATCCATAATGGCATCTGCCAGGGTACTTTCACCGCCACAGATTTGTTGGTACCATTCACTTTCGCGGAACTGCGAGCAAAAGATCGTGGATGATTTCTTGCGTCTTTTGTGTATCAGTTCAAAAAGGTTTCTGGCTTCAGCTTCCGTCAGTTTGAGGAGAAGCCACTCGTCAATGATCAGTACTACTGGCTTGGTGTACTTCTTCAGGACAGTTGAAAAAGTTCCGCTGTCTCTGGCAGCCTGTAAGTCCAGTAATAAATCAGGAAGCCGCACATACCGTACTGTGTAGTAGTGTTTGCAGGCCTCCATGCCAAAAGCACAGGCCATATAAGTTTTACCACTTCCGGTGGCACCTGTAATGAAGATGTTCCTGTATTCTGTAATGTATTCGCAAGTTGCCAGACGGCTGATCAGTGCTTTGTTCAGTTTCCGACCGGACTGGTAATCAATTGCTGCAATGCTGGCATCCGGCTGTTCGAACTCAGCCTGCCGGATCAGTCTTTTCAACCGGTTATTTTTGCGATTGCTGTACTCGATATCAACAAGCATACCGAAGCGGTCCTCGAACGGCACTTCCTTCATTGTAGGATCATCCATCTGGATACGGAATGCATCTGCCATAGCGGTCAGGCGCATTTCGATAAGTTTATCGATTGTACTTTGATTTGTCATGATCGTTTACCTCCATAGTATCTGGCACCTCTTGTGATGCCATGTGGCTTTTCAACAGTCTGAGATTCCTTTGATGCATTCGATATGTCATCTGGTGAGTCTTTCATTGCAGCCAATAGATTTTTGATACTTTTATAGCTGGGTTTAGCAGAATAAGAAAGTGCTTTGGCACAGACCTGTTCCAGTTTTTCAGGCGAATATTTCTCTGCCAGTTTTAACAATCCCATACAGCTTCTATAGGATTGTTGTTCAACCCTGCCGGAGGTAAGTATTGCATCGACAACCTTACTTGTGTTAATTCCAATCGAATCTGCCCATTTGCGGAACCTGTCGCCGTTCCATTCCAGATATTTCTGGTGTTCCTGCGGCATATGTTCCGTCACAGTGGAATACTGGCCGCTCCTTCCGTGAAGTCTCCTATGAGAGGCAATTCGATTGTGATTATAAAATATTTCAACCGTTGTATCTGTTATACGCACATCTACCTTATTTTTGATATACTGATAAGGCACGGAGTAGTACATCTTGTCTACTGCGATGTGATAGTTGAACTGGACAGTGGCTTGTTTCCACTCAGCCAGTTCAAAGGGTGTAGCAGGCAACGGAGCCAGTAACGGCATTTCTTCCCCAAGAAATAAACTGAGCCTGCTGCATTCCTTTTTCTGGAATTTACGAGCATTGTAGGCATTCAGTTTTTCCCGGATAGAATCATTTAATTCTGCAAGCGAGAAAAACTGTTCATTACGAAGGGCTGCAGTTATCCAAGTAGATATCTTTCCTACAGATCCTTCTACATTTGGTTTATCCTTGGGTTTCCGGACTCTGGCCGGAATGATGGCAAGATTATAGTGTTCTGCCATCTCATGGTAAGTTGTGTTTAATGACGTGGTATACCAGTCGCTCTTTTCATGATTCACTGCTGTTGTGCAGTTATCGGAGACAAGCATGGGTGTTACACCGCCAAAGAAATCGAACATCTGGACATGAGCTTTAATCCAGTTGCTTGTTTTCTCATTCATGTATGCTTTTACAAAAGCATACTGGCTGTAAGTCAGTACCCCTACAAAGATCCATGCCTCTGTGATCTCTCCGGTGTCCGGATCAAAGATGTGGGCGGGATCACCTGCCCAGTCAACTTCAATCTGTTCACCAGGCTTTCTCGGGATATGCATGGTAGCCCTGCGTTTCTCTTCATCCTTTTGGATGTAGTAGCAGAACTGGGAATACATGAGCGGCTCTTCGTTGCTCATACGGCACTCCTCACAGTATTCTACCCAGAGAAGCTTTTTGTTGACTCCATTTCGCAGAAGTTCTTTGCGAATGTAGTCAAAGTCAGGCATGCGTTTATTTGTTACTGACTTATCCTTTGGGAACATAAGCTCCTCAAGTGCGCTGTCGGTCATGTCAAAATCCAGCGGCCATGAAATATTTATTTCCGCTGCCTTTTTCAAAACCTTGGCGACTGTGTTCCTGGATACACCGCAGCTCTGTGCGATGTTCCGTTCGCTGAATCCTAAGCTCTGCAAGCGTAGGATTTCACGATACTTGGTCATAATTGTGACCTCCTTTACCTGTATTCACACCAATGGTGTGTATCAACAGTATAAAGGAAATATATGTAATAGAGCGTTTAAATGTGGCTCTGAATTACCGGAATATGTGGCTCTCATTCTCCGGAATGGTGGCTCCCAAAGTCCGGACAGGTGGCTCAGAGAGCTCCGGAATAATCAAAAAGGGTATAGTTCCCCTTACCCCATAAGAATGATATTATGAAATCTTATGCGGCAGCTGCAACTTTTTTCTGTTTGTTGTGATATTTATAAAGATTGTGTCCGATAGAAACGAGAAATACTTCAAGCAATACAGATTTTATTCCTCTTCGGACAATTCTTTTGTACCACC
>OCAA01001453.1_pt1 | contig 12036 bp, 10 predicted proteins | sample 1538241 | NCBI WGS metagenome assembly OCAA01 (sample SAMEA2580241, study PRJEB22360) | human gut metagenome | biome: human gut; feature: human-associated habitat; material: faeces | place: Denmark | collected 2008/2010
ATGACGTTCGAACCTCCTCCCGCTTTCTAAAATAGAGTATGACGAAGCTTTGAAAAAAAGAAGATGGGAGAAGAAAAAATGAGCGTATTAGCAGGATTAAAACCGGAACGGGTATTTTATTATTTTGAAGAGCTCTGCCGCATTCCGCACGGCTCCGGAAACACAAAAGAAGTGAGCGACTATCTGGTTCAGTTTGCAAGGGACCATGAATTATCCTGGTATCAGGATGCGTCCAACAACGTGATCATCCGCCGCCCGGCATCGAAGGGATGTGAATTGGCTCCGACCGTGATTCTGCAGGGCCACTGCGATATGGTCTGCGAGAAGAAGCCGGGCAGCAGCCACGATTTTACGAAGGACGGCCTTGAGCTTCACATCGACGGCGATGAGATTTATGCCAGGGACACGACGCTTGGCGGAGACGACGGAATTGCCGTTGCCTATATGCTGGCTGTGCTGGAATCGGATGATCTGCAGCTTCCGGCCATCGAGGCACTGATTACGACGGATGAAGAGATCGGACTGCTCGGCGCAGCAGCATTAAACGGGAATGAATTAAAGGGAAGAACACTGTTAAATATGGATTCTGAAGAGGAAGGCATTCTCACCGTATCGTGCGCAGGCGGTATGACAGCCATGATGGATCTGCCGGTGCGCAGAAGCGAAGTGATGGGTGAGCAGATGGAAGTGACGATTTCCGGTCTTGCCGGTGGCCATTCCGGTACGGAAATCCACAAAAACCGTGCCAACTCCAACATTCTGGCGGGCCGTTTCCTGTACGAACTGGCAGGAAAGATGGATTATGCCCTGATCGAGCTGGAGGGCGGCTTAAAAGACAACGCCATTCCGCGGACAACCCGCATGCTTCTTGCCATCGACGGCGGAGAGAAAGAGATCTTAAAAGAGGAAGCATCACGCTTCACCGAAAATCTTCGCAGAGAGTACAGCGGAACAGATGACGGTATTACCGTTACGGTAGAGAAAACAGGCGAGGGCGCTGCACCGGCGCTTCATCCGGTCAGCCTGCAGAAAACCGTCTTTTTCCTGATGAATCTTCCGAACGGGGTACAGAAGATGAGCGGCCAGATCCCGGGACTGGTGGAAACATCCCTGAACCTCGGCATTCTGAAATTAGAGCCGGATCACCTGCATGCGTGTGCGAGTGTGCGGAGCTCCGTGGGAAGTGCAAAAGAAGCCCTTTCCGACAAGCTGGAGTATCTGATCGGTTTCCTGGGCGGTGAGTTCCACGTAGAGGGCGCGTACCCGGCATGGGAGTATAAAGAGGATTCTGCCCTCCGCGATCTGATGGTGGCGGAATATGAAGCCATGTATGGACAGAAACCGGCAGTGGAAGCGATTCATGCCGGACTGGAATGCGGTCTGTTCTATGAAAAGCTTTCCGGTCTTGACTGTGTATCCTTCGGTCCGAATATGAAAGCGATCCACACGACCGAGGAGCGGCTTTCAATTTCCTCCGTGGAGAGAACGTATCAGTACCTGTGCCGCGTTCTGGAGCAGCTTTCGAAACGGCAGGCATAAAAAACTGCCCGTGTCTATTTCAAAAAAGTTTCTGAAAAACAGTCATAAAACAGAAAAGACAGGCATAAAGTAACAGGGTGGGGATTGAATTTCCAAAGCGTTTACCATCCGATAAGAAAAATGGCTGAAAGCAGGAGCAAAAAAGGAGATTAGGGGACATGGATATACTGTTATGGCATGAGATTCTGGAACCATACGAGCTGGCTGTCAAGGAATTACAGGTGAAATTCCGGCATCTGATCAAGGAGCACCACGGAAAAGGGCTGTACTCACCGATCGAGAGCGTGAGCGGCCGTGTGAAGAGTGTTTCCAGTATTCTGGAAAAAATGCAGAGAAAGGGCATTGTGCCCGAAGAGATGGAGGAGCAGGTGGAGGATATCGCGGGCATCCGCATCATCTGCCAGTTCGTTGAAGATATCGAAAAGGTTGCCGACCTGATCCAGAAGCGGTCGGATATTGAGATTAAGAGCGAGAAAGACTACATCCGCCACATGAAGGACAGCGGTTACCGGAGCTATCACCTCATTGTTTACTATACCGTGGAGACGATGAACGGCCCGAAGCGCATCCAGGTGGAAATCCAGATCCGCACGATGGCGATGGATTTCTGGGCGACGATTGAGCACTCGCTGCAGTACAAATATAAGGCAAATATTCCGGATCACATCCGGGAGCGCTTAAGCGCAGCTGCAAAGGCGATCATTGTGCTGGATAATGAGATGTCCTCTGTGCGGAGTGAGATTATGGATGCACAGAATTCCTCCCAGATGCAGCGGAATCTGATCACGGATATCCTGAATAATATCGAGAATCTTTACAAGGTGACGAACAAACGCGAAGTAGAAAAAATTCAGGATGAGTTTTATCACATCTATGCGCAGAACGATCTGCAGGAGTTAAAACGGTTCCACAAAGAACTGGATCTGATTGCAGAGGGATACCGCGCACAGGCAATTACAGACGAACTTTAGAATAAAAGGGGATAAACGGATATGATCACACTGCCGGAAGCCTTTGAGCAGGAGATGAAACAGCTGCTCGGTGAGGAAGAATATGAGGCATACCGCAAGACATTTGACGAGGCGGTACATAGAGGACTGCGGGTAAACAACGGAAAAATTTCGACAGAAGAGTTTCTTAGGCGGACCGATATTCCGCTTAAGAAGGTTCCGTGGATCCCCAATGGATTTTATTACGATGAAGAGAGCTGCAATCCGGCAAAGGATGCCGATTACTATGCGGGCCTGTATTATCTGCAGGAGCCTAGTGCGATGACACCGGCATCCCGCCTTCCAATTGAGCCGGATGACCGTGTGCTCGATCTCTGTGCGGCACCGGGCGGAAAGGCAACGGAGCTGGGAAGCCGGATCGGTGAGGGCGGCATGCTGCTGGCAAACGATATCAGCAATTCGCGGGCGAAGGCGCTGCTGCGCAACCTGGAAATCCAGGGAGTGGGACGTCTTCTCGTGACGAGCGAGGATCCGGAAAAATTAGTAACCTTGTATCCGGCCTTTTTTGACAAGATCCTTCTTGACGCGCCGTGCTCTGGGGAGGGCATGTTCCGAAAAGAGAGCTCAATGCTGCGCTATTACAGTGAAAATGGGCCGGAGCATTATGTGCCGATCCAGAAAAAACTGATCGAGCAGGCGTATCAGATGCTTGCAGAGGGCGGAGAGCTGCTGTACTCTACCTGTACGTTTTCTGTAAAGGAGAACGAAGAGGTCATCGCAGGGCTGCTGGATGCGCATCCGGATATGGAAGTGCAGGAAATTACCCCGGGTTACGAAGGGTTTGCGCCGGGAGTATCCGTGAATGGCCGCGATCTTTCCCGGTGTGTTCATATTTTCCCGCAGCGGATGGAGGGAGAAGGCCATTTCGTGGCGCTCCTGAAAAAGCAGGGAGAGAGCCGGAAACGGCAGCCGTCCCGACTTTTGGAAACGACAAAGAAGCCGCCGAAAGAGGCGGAAGAGTTTCTTGCTGGCGTGCGCATGGACTGGAAGAATGGGTCGTTTGCCCTTGTGAAAGACCAGCTCTATTTTCTGCCGGAAGGTGTCTGTGCGGCAAAGGGTCTGCGCTATCTGCGGACCGGACTTTCGCTTGGCACCGTAAAGAAAAACCGCTTCGAGCCGTCCCAGGCGCTGGCGGCGTATCTGAAAAAAGAAGAATACGTTTCGTGTTTGACCATTCCCAAGGGAGATGACCGTGTCATGCGCTACTTAAAGGGTGAGACACTCTCGTTTTCCGAGGAAGAGTGTCAGGGGAAAAAGGGCTGGGTGCTTGTGTGCCTGGATGATTTCCCACTTGGCTGGGGAAAAATAAACAACGGAACGTTAAAAAATAAATATTATGCAGGATGGCGGATGGTATGAGTAAATTACGACTCGATAAATATCTGGCGGACATGGGTGTGGGAACACGCCAGGAAGTAAAGGCCCTGATCCGGAAGGGACGGGTGGCCGTAGACGGAATTACGGCAAAAGCCCCGGAACTGAAAGTCGACCCGGATGAAGCGCAGGTGACTGTGGACGGAAACAGCATTTCCTATGTGAAAATGGAATACTGGATGCTCCACAAACCGGCGGGTGTCGTCTCTGCGACGGAGGACCGCCGTGACCGGACCGTACTCGATCTTTTAAGTGATGCGGCAAGAAAAGACCTCTTTCCGGTCGGACGGCTCGACAAGGACACCGAAGGGCTGCTGCTGATTACGAACGACGGAGCCCTTTCCCACCGGCTGCTCTCTCCGAAATCGCATGTCTCGAAAGTGTATGAGGCCGTGATTGACGGAAAAGTGACAGAAGAAGATCGGCAGGCATTTGCCGAAGGGCTCGACATTGGGGACGACAAACCGACACTTCCGGCCGAGCTTACCATTCTGGAAACGACAGAAAAAGAGCCTGGCATTTTTGAAAGCCGGATCCGCATTACCATCTGTGAGGGCCGCTTCCACCAGATCAAGCGCATGTTTGAGAAGGTCGGAAAAACGGTCGTCTATTTGAAACGGCTGTCGATGGGGAGCCTGGAACTTGATCCGGCGCTGCCAAAGGGCAGTGCCCGTCTCCTGACGCAGGAAGAAAAAGCGGCGCTTGGCATAGCGGACGCCGAAACACAGAAAGGAAAGTAAAGCATGCCTTTTTTACCAATTACAAGAGAAGAGATGAAGGAACGGGGAATCGAACAGTTTGACTTTGTCTATGTCATCGGAGATGCCTACGTGGACCATTCCTCATTCGGACCGGCAATCATCAGCCGTGTGCTCGAGGCGAACGGCTATTCCGTCGGCATCATCTCACAGCCGGACTGGAAGGACGAGAACAGCATTTCGATTTTCGGTGAACCGCGTCTTGGCTTTCTTGTCTCTTCCGGAAATATGGATTCCATGGTCAACCATTATACCGTGGCGAAAAAGCACCGAAAAACAGATGCCTTTACGCCGGGCGGTGTCATGGGAAAACGGCCGGACCGCGCGGTTACCGTGTACGGCAATCTGATCCGGAGAACGTATAAACATACACCGATGATCCTCGGCGGCATCGAGGCATCGCTCCGGCGCCTTTCGCATTACGATTACTGGTCTGACCAGGTGCGCCGCTCCGTCCTTCTCGATTCCGGTGCGGATCTGATTTCGTACGGAATGGGAGAACTTTCGATCGTAGCGATTGCAGATGCACTTGCGGCTGGCATTGACGTTCATGATATCACCTTTATTCCGGGAACCGTTTATCGGAGCAAAACGCTGGATCACCTGATTGACCCGGTGGTGCTGCCGTCATTCGAGGAGGTGCGGGAGAGCAAGCGGACGTATGCGGAGAGCTTTGCGATTCAGTATAAAAATACCGATGCCATCAATGCGAAGCCGATGGCAGAGCCGTATGAAGGCCAGGGCTACATTGTACAGAATCCGCCTTCCCGTCCTTTGACAGAGCAGGAGATGGATGATGTCTATGCGCTTCCATACATGCGCGCCTATCACCCAAGCTATGAAAAAGACGGCGGTGTGCCGGCGCTTGGGGAAATCAAATACAGTCTGACGAGCAACCGCGGCTGCTTTGGATCCTGCAGTTTCTGCGCGCTGACGTTCCACGAGGGACGCGTTGTGCAGACAAGAAGCCACGAATCCATTCTGGCGGAAGCGCGGCAGATGGTTCAGGAAAAAGAATTTAAAGGCTATATTCACGATGTCGGCGGCCCGACGGCGGATTTCCGCGGTCCGGCATGCAAAAAGCAGCTCACCAAAGGCGCCTGCCCGAACCGGAACTGTCTCTTCCCGGAGCCGTGTAAAAATATGGTGGCAGATCACAGAGATTATGTGAAGCTGCTGCGGGAATTAAAAGACATTCCGGGCGTGAAGAAAGTCTTTATCCGCTCCGGCATCCGTTTTGACTATGTCCTGGCCGATAAAGACCAGACGTTCCTTTCCGAGCTGGTAAAGGATCACATCAGCGGTCAGCTCCGCGTTGCGCCGGAGCACGTTTCGAATCGTGTGCTTTCCTATATGGGAAAACCGCGCCACGAAGTATATCAGGAATTTATCCGCCGCTTCGATGCGTGCAACAAAAAGACGGGGAAGCAGCAGTACGCACTTCCGTATTTTATGTCGTCCCATCCGGGGTGTGACTTGGAGGATGCGGTGGAGCTTGCCGAGTACATCCGCGATATGGGATTTATCCCGGAGCAGGCACAGGACTTCTATCCGACGCCTTCCACACTTTCCACCTGTATGTACTATACCGGTCTTGACCCGCGGACGATGGATCCGGTTTACGTGCCGAAATCGCCGCATGAGAAGGCGATGCAGCGTGCGCTGATTCAGTACCGGAATCCGGAGAACTATGAGCTCGTCTGCGAGGCACTGCGCCGGACACACCGGGAGGATCTGATCGGATTCGGACCGAAATGTCTCGTACGGCCGAGAAAGATGGCCGGGGAGGCAGGAAAACCGTCAAGAGGAAAAGGGTCCAACGGAAAAGGCTTTGGCCAGAAGACGGCGAATGACCGTTCCAGACAGGGAAAAGCCAAAACAGGCGGACGGCCGAAAAAGACGCTCCGCAACGTGCACAAAAAGAAATAGACACGCAGAAGATGAGCGGGGATCTTATCGAAGAAGGGAAATGACAGAAGAATGAAGATCAGAAAAGGGGATTACGGCTATATCCGCCGGGAAAAGAAAAAAAGACTGCTTGTGACACTGGGACTGTTCGTCCTTCCGGCCATCGTTTTTATTGTCGGACTTGTGCTTGCAGACGGAAACAAGAGCAACATTTTTACGGTTGTCGCCGTAGTAGGCTGTCTGCCGGGCTGCCGCGCCGCCGTCGGTTTTATCATGATGGTTATGCAAAAGCCAGTGGACAAAGCAGTGTACGATGCCATTGAGGCAAAAAAAGGAAAACTGCTGATGGGATATGAAATGTATATCACACAGGAAAAATCGAGTCTGATGATCGAAGCAGCGGCGTTCTGCGGTGAGGAGATCGCCTGCTACACCTCGCGTGCCAAAGACCAGAAACAGATCGAGGACTGCACTACGTATCTGAACAAGATCATCCGTGCCAACGGCTACAAATGCCATGTGAAGATTTTTGAGCGGGAAAAAGCGTTTCTGGAGCGCCTCGATTCCCTGAACCGCAACTACGATGAGCTGGAAAAGAGCGCCAGTGAAAACTTCAAACCGGATGAGCGGTACCCGGATCTGTCCCGCACGGAACTGGTGAAACACACGATGCTGGCGCTGGCACTGTAGGAGACCATTGCTATGAGAGAACTGACCGTGACAGAAAAAGACTGCGCGCAGCAGCTCATCAAATATCTGTCCAAATATATGGAGGAGGCGCCAAAGAGCTTCTTCTATAAAATGCTGCGAAAGAAAAACATTGTGCTGAACCAGAAAAAGGCGGACGGCAGTGAAAAGCTGAAAACAGGCGATACGATCCGGCTGTATCTGGCGGAAGAGACCATCGAAAAATTTCGGAAAACACCGGAAAAACCGGCGGCTGGAAAACAGGTAAAGTATCCGAAGCTGGATATCGTCTATAAAGACGAAAAAGTAATTTTCCTGAACAAGCCGGCAGGTGTCCTCTCACAGAAGGCGAAAGAGACGGATGTGAGCCTTACCGAAGCGCTCGGCGCCTATCTTTCGGAAAAAAATGCCGGGGAGGAGACCATGTTCCGCGCCGGACTCTGCAATCGTCTGGACCGGAACACCAGCGGTCTGATTCTTGCCGGAAAAACCGTTGCGGCGACGCAGCAGCTTTCAGAACTGATCGCAGAGCGGGCTGTTGGAAAATACTACCTGACGGTTGTAAAAGGAACCGTGACAGAGACAGAGCGGATCCGCGGATACCTCACAAAAAATGAGAGGACAAACCGTGTTTCGATTCAGAGAGAGCAGCAGGGAGATGCTGTTTACATAGAAACCGCATACCGGCCGCTCTGTGCCGGAAGAGGCTGTACGCTGCTGGAGGTTGAGCTGGTGACCGGAAAGAGCCATCAGATCCGCAGCCATCTCGCGAGCATCGGTCATCCGCTTGCGGGAGATACGAAATACGGGGATGCGGAGTTTAACCGCCGCTTCCGGGAAAAATACGGACTGAAATACCAACTTCTCCATTCGTGGAAGGCGGTATTTCCAGAGCTTACGGGCACCTTATCGGATCTGTCCGGAAAAACCTTTACAGCGCCCCTGCCATCATCCGTGCGCCGGATTTTACAGGGAGAACATTTGACGGGAGAAGGATTATGAGCCGAAAAGACAACGAAAAGGAAGAAACAAAACCAAGAAAAACGGAGGAGACGAGCATCGGACGGGAAATCTGGGAATATGTAAAAATGATCGCCATTGTCGTGGCAGTCGTCGTTTTTGTGGAGCAGGTCATTGTCATCAACGCAAGAATCCCGTCTCCTTCCATGGAAAACACGATTATGACCGGAGACCAGATCTTCGGTAACCGCCTTGCTTATGTAAAGAGCGATCCGCAGCGGTATGACATCGTTATTTTCTATTATCCGGACGACGAGAAGCAGAAGTTTATCAAGCGCGTCATCGGACTGCCGGGAGAGACGGTTACGATCCGCGACGGAAAGGTGTATATCAACGATTCCACCGAGCCGCTGCGCGATGATTTCTGCCCGGAAACACCGGTCGGCGATTTCGGACCGTATGAGGTGCCGGAGGGCTGCTACTTTATGCTCGGCGATAACCGGAACGTATCAAAGGATTCCCGCTACTGGCTGAATCCGTACGTAGAGAAAGACAAGATCATCGGCAAGGCCTTTCTGCGCTACTGGCCGCTGAACAAAATTTCTATGATTGAATAAGAACAGAACGAAGACGAGGACAGGAATTATGGCATGGACATCGAGGGGACTCCGCGGATCAACGCTGGAGGAAATGATCAACCGCACAAACGAGCAGTACCGTGACAAGCATCTGGCACTGATCCAGAAGGTGCCGACGCCGATCACCCCGATCAAAATAGATAAGGAGAGCAGACACATCACGCTGGCTTATTTTGAAAAGAAGAGTACCGTTGATTATATCGGCGCTGTACAGGGCATTCCCGTCTGCTTCGATGCCAAAGAGTGCAAAACGGATTCCTTTCCGCTCGCAAACATCCACGAGCACCAGGTCATGTTTATGAAAGATTTCGAGCAGCAGGGGGGGATTTCCTTCCTGCTGCTGTATTTTACGGCGCGGGACGAATATTATTACCTGCGGTATGAGACGATGAAAACCTTCTGGGACCGCGGACAGAACGGCGGAAAGAAGCATTTTTCCTACACCGAGCTTGAAACGTCATTCTTCCTTCCCAGAACGGGAAGCAGCGTTCTCGTCCCGTACCTGAACGGAATCCAGAAGGATCTGGAGATACGGGATTCGAAAGCGGATTAAAATTTTGGGTTGACAGGGAAAATGTTTTCCGATATACTAACCATAGTTTTAAATTTAATATGGTAATATGGTAGCGAACTAAAGCGAAAAAGTGAGGACAACAAAACATGGATCGATTAATTCATACACCGGAAGGCGTCCGGGATGTCTACAATCAGGAATGTACGAAAAAATTATACCTGGAGAATCAGATTGAGCAGGTATTTCATGCGTTTGGATATCAGGATATTGAAACACCGACGTTCGAGTTTTTTGATGTATTCGGAAGAGAAGTGGGAACAACACCGTCCCGCGAGCTCTACAAATTCTTTGACCGCGACGGCAACACCCTTGTGCTCCGTCCGGACTTTACCCCGTCGATTGCACGTGCAGCCTCCATGTATTTCATGGAAGAGACGATGCCGATCCGCCTTTGCTACAGAGGAAGCAGCTTCGTCAACAGCAGCAGCTATCAGGGCCGCTTAAAAGAGTCCACTCAGATGGGCGTCGAGCTCTTAAACGATGATTCCGCAATGGCAGACGCAGAGATCATTGCGATGACCGTAAAAGTTATGCTGGATGCCGGTCTTACCGATTTCCAGATCAGCATCGGCCACGTAGGTTTCTTCCAGGCGCTCGCCGAGGAAGCTGCTCTCGCCGAGGATGTTCTGAACGAATTAAAAGAACTGATTTCCATTAAAAATCATTTTGGCGCCGAGGAGCTGCTGGCAAAACAGAACCTTCGAAGTGATCTGTTTGAAGCACTCCGTGATGTTCCGCAGCTGTTCGGAAATGCAGAGATTCTCGAAAAGGCAAAAGGCCTTACAAGAAATCCGGCGGCAAGAGAGGCACTCGATCGTCTGGCTACGATCTATGAGATCGTTAAAGATTACGGCTATGAAAAATACGTCTTCTTCGATCTCGGCCTTTTAAGCAAATTCCATTACTACACCGGTATTATTTTCCAGGCCTACACCTACGGCACCGGCGAGCCGATCGTAAAAGGCGGCCGCTACGATGCACTGCTGCAGCACTTCGGAAAGAAAGCGCCGGCGATCGGATTCTGTACTGTCATGGAATCTCTGATGAATGCACTGGAGCGCCAGAAAATTTCTCTTCCGATTGCCAATACGAAAACGATGCTGCTCTACCCAGATTTCCTTCAGCCGCTGGCCGTAAAACTTGCCAACGAGCACAGAAGCAAGGGCATGGATGTCGCGCTGGTCTGCTTTGCAAGGGACAAGGTTCTTGCAGATTATGAAGAATACGGCAGAAAGAACCAGTTCGGCGGCATTGTCTATATTCAGAAGAGCGATTCGGTGCTTGCCATCGATTTGTCGACAGGAGAAGTACAGCCGGTGGAGCTGTAGGAGAGGAAGGGTACGAAAAAGATGAGATATTTGACCATTGCACTGACAAAAGGACGCCTGGCATACCAGACGCTGGAGCTGCTGGAAAAAGTCGGCATCACCTGCGATGAAATGAAAAATAAAGATACGAGAAAGCTGATTTTCACGGACGAAGAGCATAAGCTCCGTTTCTTCCTCGCCAAAGGTCCGGATGTGCCGACCTATGTGGAGTACGGCGCAGCGGATATCGGAATTGTCGGAAAGGACACGATTCTGGAGGAAGGAAGACGCCTCTACGAGGTATTGGACCTTGGCTACGGCAAGTGCCGCATGTGTGTCTGCGGACCAGAATCCGCGCGTGAGCTGCTGCAGCACAACCAGCAGATCCGTGTGGCAACGAAGTACCCAAACATTGCCAAGGATTACTTCTACAACCGCAAACACCAGACCGTTGAGATGATCAAGCTGAACGGCTCGATCGAGCTGGCACCGATTGTCGGACTTTCCGAAGTGATTGTGGATATTGTAGAGACAGGAAGCACTTTACGGGAAAACGGCCTGACCGTTCTCGAGGAGGTCTGCCCGCTGTCTGCGCGTATGGTTGTCAACCAGGTGAGCATGCGGATGGAAAATGAGAGAATTACCAAATTAATTCAGGATCTGAAAGGAGCACTGGTATGAGAATCGTAAAACTGACAAAAGAGACCACAGAAAATATTCTGGAGAATATGCTGAAACGAAGCCCGACACAGTACGGAACGTACGAGGCTTCCGTGCAGGAGATCATTGAGAATGTAAAAACAAGAAAAGACGCAGCCGTTTTCGAATATACCGAGAAATTCGACCACGCGGTACTCGATGCTTCTACCGTAGAAGTAACACAGGAAGAGATTGATGAAGCGTACAACATCGTAGATCCAGAGCTGATCGGTGTCATCCGCAGATCCATGAAAAATATCCGTGAGTTCCACGAAAAACAGAAACAGAACAGCTGGTTCGCCTCCACCGAGAACGGAACGATGCTTGGCCAGAAGCTGACTGCCCTGAACCGTGTCGGCGTATACGTTCCGGGAGGAAAGGCAGCGTATCCGTCCTCCGTTCTGATGAACATTCTTCCGGCAAAAGTGGCAGGAGTCAAAGAAATCTGCATGACAACGCCGTGCGGCAGAGACGGAAAAGTCAACCCGGTTGTCCTTGCGGCAGCAAAAGAAGCCGGTGCGGACCGCGTCTTTAAAATCGGCGGGGCACAGGCAATTGGAGCCCCTGCTTAATCCTGGGAGG
>OCAA01001460.1_pt1 | contig 11995 bp, 14 predicted proteins | sample 1538241 | NCBI WGS metagenome assembly OCAA01 (sample SAMEA2580241, study PRJEB22360) | human gut metagenome | biome: human gut; feature: human-associated habitat; material: faeces | place: Denmark | collected 2008/2010
CGTTTTTCTCAAAATCTTTCAAGGTTATTTCACTGTTCAGTTATCAAGGTTCTTTGTGTTTTGTTGCTGACCTGCAACTTTTACAGAATATCATGTCTGTCAGCTTTTGTCAACAACTTTTTTTATTTTTTTAATTCTTACCTCCCGCCGCAGCAGGCGTTCCTGCGCGGTGGAGTTTTATAATAGCACGTCATTTTCGGGATGTCAACACGATTTTGCCATATTTATTAAAGTAGGTCATTTGTCGTTTTTTATCTAAATTGTTTGAATTGTGTGCTCAATTCATTTTTCTTTGGATAAAATATAGCGGATGGCATCCTGTACGTTGCTGACACCCACTACATTTATATTTGGATTCTTCTTCAATCCTGCTTTACAAACTTCAGGTAGAATGCAGGTGGTAAAGCCAAGCTTCTCAGCTTCCTGCACACGCTGTGCTGTCATACTGACTGCGCGTACTTCACCACTTAGTCCTACTTCCCCAAAACAGATGGTCTTCTCATCAATTGGAACATCTTTATAGCTGGATACAATCGCAAGTACAATACCCAAATCAATTGCGGGTTCATTCATACGGATACCCCCGGCAATATTTACATATGCATCGCAGGAACTTAAGGACAGTCCCAGTCTCTTTTCTAATACAGCCATCAGAAGATTGACCCTGTTATAATCCGTTCCTGCAGCTGTTCTTCTTGGCATTCCAAAATTGCTGTGGCACACCAGTGCCTGTATTTCCAAAAGAATCGGACGGGTTCCCTCCATAGAGCATGCCACTACAGAACCGGATGCTCCTTCCGGCTTTCCACTTAACATATATTCTGAAGGATTTTCCACTTCCCTTAACCCTTCGTTACACATTTCAAATACACCTATCTCATTCGTGGAACCAAAACGGTTCTTCACGCCACGCAATATACGATATGCCGCATGACGGTCACCTTCAAAATACAATACCGTATCTACCATATGTTCTAACACACGGGGGCCTGCCACAACACCCTCTTTGGTCACATGGCCGACAATAAAAATAGAAATACCAAGCCCCTTTGCAATCTGCATCAGAACTCCGGTTGCTTCCCGGACCTGGGAAACACTGCCGGGCGCCGATGTAATATTTTCATTATACATGGTCTGAATTGAGTCAATGACCACGATTTCCGGTTTTGTTCTGCTAATCACTTCTTTGATAGTATCCAGATTGGTCTCACAAAGCAGTGATAAAGTATCGCCAAATTCTCCGATACGCTCTGCACGAATTTTTATCTGCTGCAGGGATTCCTCTCCGGAAATATATAATACATCGGTCTTCTGCAGGGAAAGATTCCGGCACACCTGTAAAAGCAGCGTGGATTTTCCAATTCCAGGATCTCCACCGACTAAAACAAGGGAACCTTTTACGATTCCACCTCCCAAAACCCGGTCTAACTCTTTTAGTCCTGTAGTCAGCCGCTCTTCCCGTCCTGTTTTAATATCTGCAATTTTTACAACTTCTGCTTTCGCTGCTTCCTTCCGCACTTTTGCAGGTGCTGATTTATCTATCACTTCTTCTACAAAAGTATTCCACCCGCCGCATCCCGGGCACTGTCCCATCCATTTGGATGATTCATAGCCACAGTCCTGGCAGAAAAATACGGTTGCTTTTCCCTTTGCCATCTATTTTCCCCCTTATTCTTGCAATAACTGTCTTTCTTACCTACCGGCAACTGCGAGAAACACCCTTTACGAGCTTAGTTTCTTCTTTTCTCCCGGATTTTTTCTTACTACTCGCGTAAATTAGTAAAAAGAGAACCCAATCCGCTGGAATTGGATTCTCTTTCTTATCATCTTATTGATATATCCATTTATACTCTGGATACTTTTACTGCAACCGGAGTTTCCGGGTCTAATTCAACGCTAAGTGTTAATTTACCACCTAAATTGGTCTTCATCTGACCAATTGATTTTCCTGCTACAAATACATCATACTCTGTCTCTTCCATTAAGCCAAGTGTAATCTCTGCATCTTCCGGTCCTTCTACTTCAAATTCCACACCGTTTTCGGATGCTGCCATATTTGTAACTGCAGTTCCTGGAACAGATTCATATACAAACATTCCATTTCTCTCTAATTTGGTAATCTCACGAAATGTCTTAACTTTGTACAAATCTCCTGCATGTTCAAAATTGTCCAGTTTGGATTTTGCTCCCAGTGTATAATCTCCAAAACTGATTGTTCCGTTTGCTTCTGAACGAATTAATTCTGCAACTACAGCCATTTTTTATCCTCCTATAAGCCACTATCCCATGATGGCTTTTTCGTAAATTTTATGAAAATATTATAGCTTATCTCGACACATTTTTCCAGTTATTTTGATGAATTCACAACGGTTTTTATTTCCTTTTTTACCATGCGGATTTCCACATCATCTCCCGGCTTGATTTTACCGGATAAAATCTCTTCTGCCAGCATATCTTCTATCTGTGTCTGTATCATACGCCGCAATGGTCTTGCTCCATATTTCGGATTGTATGCCTTCTCAGCAATGTATCCTTTTACGCTGCCGGTTATGGTCAGATGGATACCCATCTGTTTTTCACACCGGTCAATTAAAGATTTGCTTAAAATGGTGACAATCTTCTTCATGTCCTCTTTATTGAGAGCCCGGAATACAATGGTCTCGTCAATTCGGTTTAAGAACTCCGGCTTAAAGATTCTCTGGACTTCTTCCATTACACCATTTTTCATGTATTCATAATTCTTCTTTTCATCTTCGCCTGCAGCAAATCCAAGCTTCTTCGGTGCAATGATAGACTGCGCCCCTGCATTGGAAGTCATAATGATAATCGTATTCTTAAAATCTACCCGTCTGCCCTGGGCATCTGTAATCTGTCCATCATCCAGTACCTGAAGCAATACATTAAATACATCCGGGTGTGCCTTTTCAATTTCATCAAAAAGAATAACAGAATATGGTTTTCTTCTGACCTTTTCGCTGAGCTGGCCGCCTTCTTCATAACCTACATAACCTGGCGGTGAACCAATCATTTTAGAAACACTGTGCTTCTCCATGTACTCTGACATATCAACACGAATCATTGCCTGCTCATCACCAAAGACAGCCTCTGCCAGCGCCTTTGTTATCTCTGTTTTACCAACTCCGGTCGGTCCTAAGAAAAGGAAGGAACCAATCGGACGATGCGGATCTTTTAATCCTACCCGTCCTCTTCTGACTGCTCTTGCCACTGCACTGACTGCCTCTTCCTGTCCTACTACACGCTTATGCAGTGTCTTTTCCAGACGGTTGAGACGTGCAGCCTCGCCCTCTGCCAGTCTCTTCACCGGTATCTTTGTCCAGTCAGATACAATTTCTGCAATTTCATTTTCTCCGACAACCAGTTTCTTCTTGTCTGCATCACGATGGTATTTTTCCACCTGCTTTTCGTATTTCTTCCGGGCAGCTTCCTTCTCCTTGCGGATTGCCCCGGCATCTTCAAACCGCTGTTCCATCAATGCCGTCTCCATATCGTCCTCTAACTGAGCAATCTTACGCTCCAGTTCACTAATCTTCTCCGGCATTTTAAATCCGCCAAGGCGAACCTTAGAGGAAGCCTCATCCATCAAATCAATGGCCTTATCCGGCAGATAACGGTCTGCAATATAACGGGCAGACAGCTTCACTGCCGCTTCTATTCCCGCATCTGAAATCTGTACATGATGATGCTTTTCATAGCGTTCTCTTAATCCCTTTAATATCTCTATCGCCTGTTCTTCCGTCGGCTCTTCCACCGTTACCGGCTGGAAACGACGTTCCAGGGCTGCATCTTTTTCAATATATTTACGGTATTCTTCTAATGTGGTTGCTCCGATTAATTGTATTTCTCCACGGGCAAGGGATGGCTTTAAAATATTGGATGCATCAATAGCACCTTCCGCTCCACCTGCTCCGATAATGGTATGAAGTTCATCTATGAAAAGAAGTACATTTCCTGCTTCTGTCACTTCACGAATGACTTTCTTAATCCGCTCTTCAAATTCTCCACGGTATTTAGAGCCTGCTACCATTCCGGATAAATCCAGTGTTACCACTCGTTTTCCCCGGACTGTATCCGGAACCAGTCCGGATGCAATACGCTGGGCAAGTCCTTCTGCAATAGCTGTCTTTCCAACTCCCGGCTCTCCAATCAGGCATGGATTATTTTTCGTCCTGCGGCTTAAAATCTGAATCACGCGGGCAATCTCTGCCTCTCTGCCAATCACCGGGTCTATCTCACCATAGGCTGCCATAGCAGTTAAATCCCTGGAATACTGATCTAAGGTTGGCGTTACTTCTACTGCTTTCTTTTTTCCGGATTTGCTTGCCGCAATCTCCTCTTTATAGCGGTTTACGTCTTCTCCCATGGCTACCAGAGTCTCGATATAAATCTTCTGGATATTCACACCCAGTGTATTCAACAGACGTACACCGGCACAGTCTGCCTCTTTCAATAATGCAATTAAAAGGTGTTCTGTTCCGATATTCTCATTGTCAAAACGCTCTGCCTCCTGGTCAGCGGTCTCAATGATATGCTGAATCCTTGGAGAATAACCTTTCCGGTCTAATACTGCCACATCCGAAGATGGAGCGATTAAATCTTCTATCAGTTCTACCAGACGGGGTTCTTCTACTCCCGCATCCATCAGAACACAGGCAGCTACTCCACTGCCTTCTTTTAGCAATCCCAGTAAAAGGTGCTCTGTTCCAATATAATTATGATGCATGCTTCTGGCTGCTTTTGTCGTCAGTTCTATTACTTTTTGCGCTTGTTTTGTATATGGTTTATGCATAAAATCCTCCTGTCACTACGCGCCAATTCTCTTATAAATCATTTAAATCCATTACTTCAATATCATCATCTGATGATTCTTTTTCAATAAAGTCATCATGGCTTGCAAAGATTCCATTATCTTCATCATCGTCATCAAAAATATCTTTGCTCCGCCGTTTCTTCTCTTTTTTTTCTCTCTTTTCCTTTTCACGTTTCTTTCTGCCGGACATAAATTCCGGTTCTTCTTCAAATTCTTCCATAAAATCAGTTTCGCCTAACCGTTCTGCCACTTCTTCCGGTAACTGAGCGGCGGAATCCGCTTCTTCTTTTTCTTCTGACTCTGCTTTCTCCGGTAAATCCTTCACTGCACTGGTCTCTTTTTCTTCGACCGATTCTTCTTCGACTTTACCGGCATCTTCTACGAATTTCTGTTTCTTCTTTGCCTTTCTGCGTTTTTCTTCTTCAAAGATATCTACTGCTTCTTCGATTTCATCATCGTCCTCTTCTTCATAACCTCTTCTTCCACGAAGCAACAGATTAATAATGATAAAAATAAGAATTACGATTACTACAATTAATCCGGCAATAATTTTTAAATCCCGGTCTTTTCTAGCGGTATATTTGTCATTTAAGTCATTTAATGCATTCTGAAGATAGGTGGTATCGGTATCCTCCTCCGTGCTGTCACTGTACTGGTATTCGCTGAAGGTTCCATCACTGGTATTGTAATTATACCAGCCTTCCTGTCCATCATTTGTCATTCCATATATGGTATAAATATTTTCTGTATCTGTTGCGTATGCATCTTCAAATGTACTGTCCCCAACCTGAATAGGCGTGGTTGCTTCGCCCGGTACAAAGGAAGTCACTGCCGAAGGTGTCATTAAAATCAGATAATTATCCCCATTATCGATACGAATATATGGGCACACACTGCCATCGGTGCCATTTACCACATAAAAGCCTGCATTTCCTACTGCATCTGTCATATATAAAAGAGATAAATTACCATTGTTAAAAGCAGCACCACGGTATTCAGCTCCCTGATAAGGTACCTGTGCTTCTGTAAAATCTGCCGGAATCTGTTCTGCTGTGAAATCTTCTGACACGGTATAGGCAGATACAGTATCGTCCGGCGTGGCTGTATCTGTGCCATTATCTGCTCCGGTATTATTGTCCGCCGGAGTATTGCCTGTGTCTGTGCTTGTTGTAGTATCTGTTGCAGCACCTGTTGCAGACTTGGTTATGGTCAGATGATAAGTTGCAAGATTTCCATTCTCTGCCTGCACTACTACGTCAATCTTTGTATCTCCATCTGTTTTTAAGGTAGTGGTTCCCACCCCGGACTGAATCGTTGCTGCCGGATTTACCGTTTTTGCACTTACCGTCACGCTGCTTACATCCTGTGCTACCTGTACCGTATAGTACATACGGCTTCCTTCAAATGCAGGTGATAATGAACCCTCGGCTACTGTCAGTGTCTCCAGCGAATTATCCGCAGGACCTGCATATACCTGCATCGGCATTCCTGACATGGCAAAAATGCAAATCAATGCCATGAAAAGTATCTCTATCTTACGAATTGTTTTCTTCATTTTCCGTCTCCTTCAATTCCCTTTTTCTCCAAAACAACAGAAAATCTTCTTTTGATTTTCCTGTACAATATAATCAGTTTCATTATAGAAAACTATCGGGAATGCGTCAACCTCAATTCGAAAAACCATGTCGTACTTATCCCACGGATATGTCTAACGGTTTGCCCTGATTAACCATCCCCACACAACTCCGGCAAGAGAAAGTCCTGCTGTAATTGCTGCCCTGTGGTTCCAGTCTGTAATATCCTGTCCCAGCAAAGCTGCCAGCAGTAATAATGTTCCGCCGCTTACCATAAGGGCTGCAAGAGCTGCAAGCACTATCATTTCCATTCTTGACGGATGTTTCTTTCCTCTTCTTACATGTACTGTATTATCACGCATAATTGTGACCTCCCTGTGTCTTTTTTCTTATCTTTTCCTTCGCTTTTCTGCCACTTTTCTGGTATTTTTCAGTGGCTTTGCTCTCTGATAAGATTATGTTACAACAGGATGTGTCCCATATTTTGTACATATATTATGTAAACTTATTTTTCGATTTTTTCTAAATACTTTGTTCCGAATCCAGCCTTTTACAATAAATATAACGCTTGATAACCACCATAACCTGTCCTGCAGCTTCTTTGGATGCATAACAATGCAAAAGAGTTCTGCCGGCACAACACCCACAAAACTCTTTTCTCATATCCGTTATATTACTTTATTATTCGCCCTTTGTTTAATTTGCCGTACTGCCTCATAGAGCAATACGCTTACAGCTACCAGCAGACATCCCCACTGGTTCGCACTGAAAATCTTTCTGTCTTCATAATACCTCAGATAATCCAGTACGAATTTTAATATCGCATACAGCAACAGACTCTTTGGAATTATACCATTCCTTTTTCGTTCTGCCATCCTGTGAAGCAACAAAAACGCCAGCAGAAATAAGATTGTCTCTGCCAGCTGGACCGGAAAAAGGTATTCCCCCGCTGCTCCATTATCAAGATAGCGGATACTGCCAGGTCCCTGATATCTCATGCCAACACAACAGCCTGCAAAAAAACAGCCGAGCTTTGAAACCGCATACATCAGTCCCAATGCCAGCACATATGCAGTCCATAGCTCTATCTTATGTTCCTTACTGATTTTTGTAAAAATCCACACACCGAGCAGGATGCCCGCCATACCGCCAAGACTGGAAAAACCAAATGTTTCTACTTTACCCTGTTCTGCCAGCTGCACAATAAAGGTATAAAATGCTCCAAAATATAATGCCAGAACTGTATTCAAAAGCTCTGAATAAAAGATATGACTGCCCTTTACTCCTGCTTTTTTCAAATACCATGTGACATAAAGATATGCCAGTACAAAGCTTAAGAGAAAACAGATAAAATACGGCGAAATTCTCCAGTGCAAAATCGTAATATCTATCATTTATTTTCCTGCCTCATCAGCCCGGACAGTTTCGGACACAGCTTATGAATGCCAGCCCACAGGTAATAATTGTTACTGCTATAAATACTACTACAAGAATGGCAAGTGCAATATAAAGCCACATCAGCACTTTACCAAATACACTCTGCGGATATTTTACACGGACCAAAATCATAAGTACCAGTGCTGCAATTCCACAGCCAGCCATAAGAAAAGTCAGAATTGAACCTAATACATAGCTGCTTGCGATATTATAATAAAATTCTTCTTTTCCTGCATCAAACAACAGTCCCAGAATAATATTCTTTAGAAAAATTACTACCATCGGTGCAAACATCAAAATCATGGAAATAATACATAATTTGTCTGCCTGCTTCTTATCTTCCGGAGAGAGCTCCGGCCGTGGCATTTTTCCCTGTCGTGGCGGCATATTCGGTGGCATCGGCGGTCTCTGCTGCATCTGCATGTTTGGTGGCATCGGTCTGCCCTGCTGCATCTGCATATTCGGCGGCATTGGTCCACCTTGCTGCGGCGGCATATTCGGTGGCATCGGCGGTCTCTGCTGTGGCGGCATATTCGGTGGCATCGGCGGTCTCTGCTGTGGCGGCATGTTTGATGGCATCTGGTTCCACTGATTATTCATAATTTATCCCTTTACCCTTTCTCAATACATATTACATTTCCTGCAACTTTTATTAGAGTGCTTTCTTCTCTTTAATCGACTGTTCCTCATCACAACTATAGGTCAGTTTCTCTCCATAGGTCCGCTCGTAAACAGCTTTCCACGCTTCATAATTCTTATCCCGCATCTCACAGGAATTCTGTGCACGCTTTTTATTCGGATCCGGATAAATCGGTTCACAGAAATGCACCGTATATTCCTGCACATAGAATCCGTCATCATCTAAAACATCACTGTCTTCCATGGTAATAAATACGGGAAGTACCGGCTTATTATTTCTGGCAGCGAAGCTAAATGCGCCCTTCTGCAGCGGTCTTGGTTTCCGGTAATTCCACCACATTCCCTGCTCCGGATAGACAAGTACAAATTGATTTTTCTCTAATACCCTGTCTACGGCAGCAATGAATTTCTCCATGGTCTTAAAATTAGAGCTTAACGGCAGTGTGTTGCAATGGCGCATTAACACTCCGTAAAATCCCGGAAATCCGGTATAATTGCCTTCCCGGATTACACGGTACATCTTTTTTTTTCAATTTAGCCTGTTCGAAGGCAAGCTGGATGACAAAGTTGTCAAATGCATTGAATTCATCCTCTAATTCATTTTCATAGTAGTATACTTGCATATCCCACAGTTTACTATTTCTTGCTATTTTTTGCAACTTTTCTGAACAAAGAATGTACCTTGGCACATTCTCGCGCCTGCGGCGGTCGCTTGCGACATCTACCTTATACGCCGCAGTGCGCATCCTCGCAGAGCGTTTTTACTTTATAGGAAAGCAATTTCCTGTAAAGTAAAAAGGCTCCTGACAAAGTATGCCAGAAGCTGCTTTTTGCATTTTAATATTTTACATGGAAGCCCCGTTCCGTCTCATCCAGTGGAAGTTCTTTTCTGTCCATGCTGCGGATTTCGATGTAACGGTCCTGGCAGAGTCTTTGAATTATCATATCAATTTCTTCCGGCAGTCCCTGCAATTCTGCCTGTACCGAGCCGTCATATTCATTGCGCACCCAGCCAGTCACACCAAAATGCCCCGCCAGATGCGACATGCGATAGCGGAATCCCACACCCTGGACATATCCGTTAAACTGATAAAAAACACGAATTTTTCTATTTTCTGACATACGACCACCTCTCTTTATCATTCCAATGGTATCAATCTCTTCCATCCAGACTAACGTGCCCGTTGCCTTTTTAAGTTTCTGATCAACTGTGGCGTATGTAATGCCAGTATCCGGTTGACCTGATTAACAACATGTGAATTATTTAACACATATACGATTCCGGCACTTAATCCCAACAGGATAAAAAATGCTATCCAGCCCCAGTCACCCAGATAATCATAGATTCCGGCAAACATCAGAATATCCCGTAAAATCCGGTGCAGCATATATACCGGCATGGTATTCTGTCCGATTACTGACAACCTTGTCTTTCCTCTCGGAATGAAAAACATGATTGCCCAGGAAATAAGAAATGCTGCAATCATCAGGGAAAGGCGGACCATCGGTCCTTTCCACACTTCTTCCAGTTCATAATAGGATATATTTTCATATACCATTCCCAGGGAATCTTTCAACCTTGCTCCATATGCCAGAATAAAGATACAGATTGCCTCCGCGCATGGAACCACCAGTCTCTGAAGCTTTGGCTGCAATGCTTTTTCCAGTGTCTTCTGCTCCAGAAAATAACCCAGATAGAAAAACGGTCCAAATACCAGAATTCGTGACAGACATAAAAAGTCCCCCACATTTTTAAAATAGCCAGCTGTTAATGCCAGCACTACAGTAAGCAAAAGAACCGGCACCGCTTTACATTTACGGACAAGTGGTATCGTCAGATACCATACAATCATTGCAAATAAATACCACGGTGCACCACTTTGGGAAAAGAAATCTATCTCCGTAAATTTTTCAAATCCCGCAATGGCATATACTGTCTGAATTGCCACAACGAACACAACATATGCTTTCAGCAGATACAATATTTTCTTAAAATTATATTGTCCATTTTTATAAATTTTCTTGGCAAAATAGCCGGAGATAAATACAAAAAGCGGCATATGAAATACATAGATGAGCCGTTTCACTACCACCAACGGATTGTCTCCACGGATTGGGAGCAGGAAATGTCCAAGCACAACTAAGAATATCAATACCGCTTTTAAATTATCAAAAAAATAGTCTCTTTCTTTATTCATCCTTTTACATCCTCGCATTACCGAAAATGTATTATAGAACTTTTGCGGGAGATGTCAAGATTTTTTATCATTTAGATTACTTTTATCTTGAAACATTTAATTTTAACATAAGTGCTTCCTGTAACACTCTGGAAACATTTATATGTGCTTTTTCTGCTTCCTGATTTAACCAATTTGGCAATGTTACATTTCTTCTTACTGTTTTATTATCTACTCTCCTTCGATACTCTGTAAAATCAATATCAACAAATGATACATAGCCCTCTCCATCTTCTGCAAAAGTACCCTTAGAAGTATCAATTTCATTTATAGAACTTGCCTCTGGAAACTTTTTTTCTTTATCTTCATAGGTTATTCCTTTTAGACCGATTGCATCCCTTGCCATTTTCACTGCATCAGCCATTCCATACCCCTCAGTTAATATTTCCCAATCCGGCACCTCTATTAATACAGTATCTTTTTTATCATTCAGTGGTGTAAAAATTACTGGATATACCTGTCTCATACAAAACAACCTCCATTCTTAATCTCATCATATCATTTATAATTATCATATAAGAAATGGGAATTCTTATAATCCCCATTTCCTTATAATTGCCTTTGCTAATCTTTCATTAATTTCTTTGTGTCTTGGAATCTGTTCTTCGTCTGAACCTCTTGTATATATATCATGATTACTACCATGTCTTTCCAACGAAAAGCCTGCTGCTTCCAGTTTCTTTACTAATTCCCTATTCTTCAAATAGTATCCCCCTTTCAATTATATTATACACATTTTTTGTGTATTTGCAAATATTTTTATGTGTGTTTAATACGCATTTTCATCAATTGAACTTGAATTAATTCTTTTTATTCCATTTTTTACTATAAAGCAGTAAAAAAGGAAGGACAAACCATATATCAATAGTAAATTCCAAGTTGCTACGCTCTATTTAACTATGATATAATATTTTTATGGAAGAAGGTGTTAAAATGAATGAAGAATCTATGTTAACAGATAAACAATATACTGGAATGTTAATAGATGAATTTCAAAGACTTGAGCGTATCCTGAAAGCTGCAAAAAATGAAAATGCAGTAGAAACAGTCAAATTAATTAATGACGAAATGAAATATCTCAGATTAAAATTAGAACCTATCAAATTACCATAGAGCAAGTCAAAAAGTTTGCTTGAAATTGCAAATATTTTCATATATACTCCACTTAGAAAGGTAATCGGATATGCTCCGATTTGCCCTCAGTGAAAACTATTTTTGAAATAGCGGGAGCATCCCAAAGTTTGTGTAAACCTCCAAACTGATGTAAGATAAAATTACTC
>OCAA01001469.1_pt1 | contig 11934 bp, 10 predicted proteins | sample 1538241 | NCBI WGS metagenome assembly OCAA01 (sample SAMEA2580241, study PRJEB22360) | human gut metagenome | biome: human gut; feature: human-associated habitat; material: faeces | place: Denmark | collected 2008/2010
GACGAGCCGGCTGTAGCGCTTGAGAAAGCTAAAGGACAGTACGGACGTGTTGACGATGCTGTTAAGATCATTGACCCAAGAAAAGAGTAAGGAGGACTATTTCAATGGCATTATTTGAATCATATGAAAGAAGAGAAAAACAGATTCTTGCAAAACTCGCTGAGTATGGAATCAACTCCATCGAAGAAGCTGCAGAAGTAACTAAAGCAGCTGGTCTTGACGTTTACAAGATGGTTGAAGGAATTCAGCCAATCTGTTTCGAGAACGCTAAGTGGGCTTACACAGTAGGTGCTGCTATCGCAATCAAAAAGGGATGTACAAAGGCAGCTGATGCAGCAGCAGCAATCGGAGAAGGACTTCAGTCTTTCTGTATTCCGGGATCTGTTGCAGATCAGAGAAAAGTTGGTCTTGGACATGGTAACCTTGGAAAAATGCTTCTTGAAGAAGATACAGAGTGCTTCGCATTCCTGGCTGGACACGAGTCATTCGCAGCTGCTGAGGGTGCTATCGGTATCGCTGAGAAAGCAAACAAAGTACGTCAGAAACCTCTGCGTGTTATCCTGAACGGTCTTGGAAAAGACGCTGCTCAGATCATCGCTCGTATCAACGGCTTTACTTATGTAGAGACTGAGTATGACTACTACACCGGAGAACTGAAAGAAGTATTCAGAAAAGCATACTCCGATGGACCGCGTGCGAAAGTTAACTGCTACGGCGCTAACGACGTTCGTGAAGGCGTTGCTATCATGTGGAAAGAGAACGTTGACGTTTCCATCACCGGAAACTCCACCAACCCGACTCGTTTCCAGCATCCAGTTGCAGGTACCTACAAAAAAGAGCGTATCGAAGCTGGTAAAAAATACTTCTCCGTTGCTTCCGGCGGTGGTACAGGACGTACTCTTCACCCGGACAACATGGCAGCAGGTCCTGCTTCCTACGGTATGACCGATACAATGGGACGTATGCATTCTGACGCTCAGTTTGCAGGTTCTTCTTCTGTACCGGCTCACGTAGAGATGATGGGTCTGATCGGCGCAGGAAACAACCCGATGGTTGGTATGACTGTTGCTGTTGCTGTAGCTGTTGAAGAGGCAGCAAAAGCTGGCAAATTCTAAGATTAGCCAAACTTTGCGTAAATAAAATTATTTGAGCAAAAAAGAAGCGCCGCGGGAATTTTCCCGTATGGCGCTTCTTTTTTGCTGCTTTCGATATCCTGCAAAGTTGGGCGTGCAGATTGCAGGAACGATGTTTCAAACACATGCTATATTCTTTTGATCCATGCACAAAAAACGCCTCTGAACCCAAAACGTTTCAGAGGCGTTTTTTATATCATTCTAAGCATTATTTTGCAGCGATAAACTTCTTTGCAACCAGTGTCTCTGCACAAAGTACTGCTCCGCCTGCTGCGCCGCGGACCGTGTTGTGGGACAGACCTACGAATTTCCAGTCGTAGATGGAATCCTCTCTTAAACGGCCTACGTTGATTCCCATGCCGTTCTCGTAGTTGACATCCAGTGTTACCTGCGGACGGTTATCTTCTGTCATGTAACGGATGAACTGTTTCGGTGCGCTTGGCAGATTCAGCTCCTGCGGAAGGCCTTTGAAGTTCTCCAGTTTTTCGATCAGCTGCTCTTTCGTCGGTTTCTTGCGGAATTTTACGAAAACAGCTGCGGTGTGTCCGTTTAATACCGGAACACGGATACACTGACAGGTGATCTTCGGCTCAGTTGCTTTTACGATCACGCCGTTTTCAATTTTACCCCAGATACGAAGCGGCTCCTGCTCGCTCTTCTCTTCTTCTCCGCCGATGAACGGGATGATGTTTCCTTCCATCTCCGGCCAGTCTTTGAAGGTTTTTCCTGCTCCGGAAATTGCCTGGTATGTGGTTGCAACCACTTCATATGGCTCGAACTCTTTCCATGCCGTTAATACCGGTGCATAGCTCTGGATTGAGCAGTTCGGTTTTACAGCGATAAAGCCTCTCTTGGTTCCCAGACGTTTTTTCTGAAACTCGATAACATCGAAGTGCTCCGGGTTGATTTCCGGAACTACCATCGGAACATCCGGTGTCCAGCGGTGTGCGCTGTTGTTGGAAACAACCGGTGTCTCGGTCTTTGCATATGCTTCTTCAATCGCTTTGATCTCATCTTTCGACATATCAACAGCGGAAAATACAAAATCTACGGTAGATGCCACATGCTCTACATCATTTACATTCATCACAACGAGCTTTTTCACTGCTTCCGGCATTGGAGTATCCATTTTCCAGCGTCCGCCGACTGCTTCCTCGTATGTTTTTCCGGCACTTCTCGGACTTGCTGCCAGGGTCACAACTTCAAACCACGGATGGTTCTCCAGCAGAGAAATAAATCTCTGACCTACCATACCGGTTGCTCCTAAAATTCCTACTCTCAATTTCTGCTCCATTGGTTTCATCTCCTTGTTCTTCTGTGGCGTACATTTGTGCGTCTCATGTCATACTATACCAATTTTTTCAAAATTGCAACTGTTTTTTCAATTTTCCTGTAAATATTTTTTATTCTGCTCGATGACAGCCAGCATCGCATCTGCTCCCGGCGCACCGATCGTGTTGCGTCGTTCTACGCAGTTCTTCATGCTGATGGCATCATAAATATCATCCTCGAAGACCGGGCTGATCGCTTTGTACTCTTCGAGTTTCATATCATCAAGGGAGATTCCTTTGTCAATGCAGTACAGAACGAGACGGCCGACAATGCCATGTGCATCGCGGAACGGAACGCCTTTTCCAACAAGGTAATCAGCTGCGTCCGTTGCATTCGTGAAACCGTTCTTTGCACTGTTCTCCATGCGGTCTTTTTTGAAGCGCATGGTAGAAAGCATGCCATTGAACAGAGCCAGGCAGCCTTTTACGGTGTCGATGGCATCGAAGGTCAGCTCTTTATCCTCCTGCATATCTTTGTTGTACGCCAGCGGGATTCCCTTCATAGTGGTGAGCATTGACATCAGAGCTGCGTAAACGCGGCCTGTTTTTCCTCGAACAAGCTCTGCGATATCCGGATTCTTTTTCTGCGGCATGATACTGCTTCCGGTGCTGTATGCGTCGTCGATGTCCACAAACTGATACTCATTGGTATTCCAGATGATGATCTCCTCGGAGAAGCGGGAAAGATGCATCATAATCGTAGAAAGAGCACTGAGGAGCTCAATGACATAGTCACGGTCGGATACGGAATCCATGCTGTTTAAGGTCGGGCCGTCAAAGCCGAGCAGCTCTGCGGTGTAAGCGCGGTCCAACGGATACGTCGTTCCAGCCAGCGCACCGGAACCGAGCGGACAGTAATTCATTCTCTTGTAGATGTCTGCAAGGCGGCCTCTGTCGCGGCGGAACATTTCAAAATATGCGCCCATGTGATGTGCCAGTGTGATCGGCTGTGCTTTCTGCAGATGGGTGAATCCCGGCATATAGGTGTGAATGTTCTCTTCCATGATTTTTTCGAGTGTTACCAGCACCTCTTTGACGAGTGCATCAATCTCGGTGATCTCATCGCGGACATAAAGTTTCATATCGAGGGCTACCTGGTCATTGCGGCTTCTTCCGGTGTGCAGCTTCTTTCCGGCATCTCCGATGCGGTCAATCAGGTTTGCCTCCACGAAGCTGTGGATATCCTCATACTCGCTGGTGATTTTCAGTTTTCCGCTCTCTACGTCGGCAAGAATGCCTTCCAGTCCTTCCAGAATCTGATCTCTTTCGTCTTCTGTCAGAATGCCCTGTTTTGCCAGCATCTTTACGTGTGCCATGCTGCCTTTGATGTCCTGTTTATAGAATTTCTGATCAAAGCTGATGGATGCATTAAAATTATACACTAACTTGTCGGTCTCTTTTGTAAACCGTCCGCCCCATAACTGTGCCATTTTCATTCCTCTTTTCCTGTAAGTTTTTTAAATTATCATGTATTATTATACAAGACTCCCCTCTTCCTTTGCAAGTCAAATCACCTACTTTCCCGAATTTCGGCGTTTTGTGTAGTTTTTCTCCAGCCAGCCCAAGATGCCGTACAATCCTGCCGCAACGAGGCAGAGGATCAGGATGGACAGGATTACCCAGTCAAGTCTGAACAGATTTGCCCACCTTTTTGCGGCAGAGACGCTCGTCAGCCGCCCGATTTGCCGCTATCCAGAGCTCTTCAGAGACGATAGCAGGAATTTTCCCCGCATAGACGTACTGCCCGCCCGGCGGTGTAGGGAGCGTTTTTCCGGTGTTAAAATCGTAATGCTTCCTGTTCATGACTACGGTGCCTTTATTCATGGGATTCCGCACCATGCGGATAATGTCTGTTCCAGAGAATGGTTTTCCGGCGCGGCTGCGGACGCCCTCTGCTGCCAGAACCGCCGCAATTTTCCGTCCGCCGAGACCGTCTGCACAGAGTTCGTACATACGGCGCTTCACTGCGGCCTCCTCCGGGATGATCTCAATCGCTCCGTCTGCCGTCCGCCGGTAACCATAACTTTTTGAGGTCAGCACCGGCTTTCCATTATTCTGCTGCCGTTTCTGGTGCGCCAGATTCATCTTCTTGCTCAGCTCCCGGCTGTACTCCTCCGCCAGAATCGCCTTAATGCCGGTCAGAAGCGCGTCTTCCGGCGAATAGAATGTGTTCTCCAGATAAAAATACAGCCGCTTTCCGGCGCAGTTTAAGCGGTCTGCGAACAGATACCAGTCCCGCGTGTTCCGCATCAGGCGGTCCTGCGACTTGATTACGACGACATCAAACCGGTTCTGCTCGAGATCCTCGTACAGGCGGAGCGGCTCTCCACGTAGGCATCCACAAGCCTCCATCCTCTTGCCCGGATTGCCTCTTCCGCCTCCGCCGCCTGCCTTACCAGCGCATCCTTCTGGTTTTCCTCCTCGGTGCTGCACCTTGCATAATAAACCGCACGCAGCTTCTCCTCTTCCATCTCCTGTCTCACTTTCCAGATGCTTCTCTTTACTATATAGAAAAAAGGACCGGAAAGTTCCGACCCTCTTTTTGTAATTTCTTTTTACGGATTGCACCGTCCGCACGGCTCATAGCCTTCGGCGATCAGGTCCTCGCGCGGTCCCTGATATGTCGCCTTGTTTTCATCCTTAATCGAGCTGACGCTGGAGCATGACGGCAGGTGGAATTTCATGCTGGATGTGTTCATGACATATTCCTGCTGATCCGTCATCGTTCCGCTGCTTTCGCTTAACGTGCTGTCTCCCGTTGCATAATTAATCGAGATGCCCGGCTGATTATTGTATGCGAAGATATGGAAGGAAATGCCCTCGCCGTCATCTTCCATGGAAAGTGCCTCCATCTCCACACCGTCCGCTACAAGGTCGTCCCCGGTAAAAATTGGTGTAACGCGGTACAGCACATGGTTTCCGGTCTCTTTGACGTAGTCGGCAACCATGTTTTCAAACGGCAGCATGCCCTCGACGTTCAGATAACGTGTTCCAGTGATCAGATTCTTCTCGTTTGCATTCTCACCGGTCAGCTGGTATCCGATCAGATGGCAGCGGTTGTACAGATATTTACCTTCCACCTGATCGTATTTTACCGTATGCCAGCCCGTCGGCTTTACCTGGCCGATCGCGCCGCGCTTCTCCGTCGGCATCAGATCCTGGCCGATATTCGCCTCTGCCACGCCGCACCGTCCCAGGCTGTCCGGATCGCTGTAATGCTCGTACGACTCGGTCGTCTTTTCCTCATCGGTAAAATCCGGCTCATTTCCGTTTAAAACGACATACGGTTCACCGGAAAACTCCGGAACATCAAGAACTGAAACGGCCGTCGGTGCCTGATCGGTAATCTGGGATTCCGTCATCGTATAAGCGGCCGTAACCTCCGAACCGGAATCTGCTCTCTCCGTCGAGAGAAGATCCTGCGCCTCACAGCCGGTCAGTGTCAGAACAAGAAGCGCCGCCAGCAGCAGAAGCTGTTTTCTTAGTTTTTTCATTTCTCATATACCTCTTTCGTTATTTTCTCATGGGAATAGCCTGCAAACTCCTCCTCGGACACTTTATTCCATTTGGAAAGATCCAGGTCGAATTTCCGGTCAGACGGATAATGCCGGTTCCACCAGAAAACGATGATTTTCTCTATCTTCGCTTCCACAACCTGCAGTCCCGTATTCTCCACAAAGCAGTATTCTCCTTCGCCTGCCTGCTCCAGAAAATCTGCCGCCGCCTGAAGTGTTACCTTCCCACTCTCCTTCTGCTCCGCGAACAGCTTTTCCGAAGCCGGATTCATCCAGAGCGTTTTCCCCTCACACAGTTCGCAGATTTTTTCCGTTACCACGCGGTCCCGCGAAACGCGTCGTCCGCCAAACTGCATTCCTTTTCGTTCTTCCAGACATACGATTCCAATCATCTGTCATCCTCCCTTCTCTTGCGTGTGCATATCTGAACACCTGACTGCCGTAGATAATCAGATAGCCAAGCCCCTCTCTTGCCCCGATAAACTCTCCGATTACAACACCGACAAGGCACAGGCCGATGTTGACCTTCCACACGGCGAGCAGCCCCGGAAACGACCACGGCAGCACGACGCGGAACAGCATATCCTTCTTCGTTCCGCCGAGTGTTGCAATCAGGCGGAGCATATCCGGCTCCACACTCTGAAAGCTGCTGTAAATGCTGATCACCGAGCCGAATATCGCAACGGAAATGCCGGCCGTGATGATCGTTTTCACGTTTGCCCCCATCCACACAATGAGAAGCGGGGCGAGCGCCGATTTCGGCAGGCTGTTCAGGACTACCAGGTACGGCTCCATCACCGCAGAAAAGCGCGGAAAGAGCCACAAAAGCACAGCGAACGCCATGCCAAGTGCCGAGACGAGCAGAAAGCTGATTCCCGTCTCATACACCGTGATCCCGATATGGCGCAGAAGGTTCTGCTCCGTCAGCAGGGTCACGAACGTTTTTCCCACCCGCACAGGGCTGGAAAAGATAAACGGATCGATCCATCTCAGATCCGCCGCCACCTCCCATAATACCAGAAAACTGACGAGAAGCAAAGCCCGAAACACCCGCACCTGCTCCCGTTCTCTTTTTTTCTGCCGGAGATACGCCCTCTGAAAGCTGCTCTCCGGCGTTTTTGCCTGCTCACGCATTTTCATTCAGCTCCTTCCAGATGGCATTGAAATACGTTTTAAATTCCGGCGCACTGCGCGCTTTCATCGGCGTGCGCTCCTCCATCGCAAACCGGATCGGAATCTTTTTTTTCACATATGCCGGCCGTGCCGCCAGAACAATCACACGGTCCGCCATGCTGATGGCCTCCGAAATATCGTGTGTCACGAGAATTGCTGTCTTTCCCTCTTTTTTGATGATCTTTCCGATATCATCACAGACGTTCAGCCTCGTCTGGTAGTCGAGAGCGGAGAACGGCTCGTCAAGCAGCAGAAGATCCGGCTCCATCGCCAGTGTACGGATCAGTGCCGCCCTCTGCCGCATACCGCCGGAAAGTTCGGACGGACGGGCATTGGAAAAGGATTTCAGGCCGTATGTCTCCATCATCTCCCCGACTTTTTCTTTCCGCTCGGGTGTCAGCGTGCGCGAAATCTCAAGGCCCAGCAGAACGTTGCTGTAGATGGTCCGCCATTCAAACAGGTGGTCTCTCTGCAGCATGTAGCCGATATGGAGATCCGCCTCCGTGATCGGCCGTCCGCGGCTCAGCAGAGTTCCCGCCTCCGGCTTTAAAAGACCGGAAATCAAGTTCAGGATCGTGCTCTTTCCGCAGCCGCTCGGTCCGACAAGAGCAACAAATTCCCCCGTTTTTACCGAAAAGGTCAGATCGCACAGCGCCGGTGTTTCTCCTTTCATGGTGTGATAGGACAGTGATATATGCTCTAATGACAGGATTTGATCATCCATTTTTTTGCATCCTCCTCTATCTATAAGATATCATATGCAGCTTGCATCCCAGCCGCGCTGAGGCTATAATAGAAAGGATTGAAAGATACCAGGAGGTTTGAAGATACATTATGGCCAATAAAAGAAATTACCAGAAGGAGCTGGATGCGAAGATTGCAGGACTTCACGGTGAAGTTCCGACCTTGCTGCTGCACAGCTGCTGTGCGCCGTGCAGCAGTTACGTGCTGGAATATCTGTCGCAGTATTTTTCCATTACGCTCTTTTACTATAATCCCAACATCTATCCGCCGACGGAGTACGAGCACCGCGTGGAGGAACAGCAGCGTCTGATCCATTCTCTTCCCGCCGTGCATCCGATTTCCTTCTGCCCCGGCCCGTACGATTCTGACCGGTTCTATGAGCTGACACGCGGGATGGAAAATGTGCCGGAGGGCGGCGAGCGCTGTTTTGTCTGCTATGAAATACGGCTCCGCGAAGCGGCCGAAATGGCAAAGCAGCTCAAACTCGACTATTTTACAACAACCCTCTCCATCAGCCCGCTGAAAAACGCGGAAAAGCTGAATGAAATCGGAGAACGGCTTGCCGCCGAATACGGGATCCCATATCTCAATTCAGATTTCAAGAAACGGGGCGGCTACCAGCGTTCCATCGAACTTTCCCACGAATACGGCCTCTACCGCCAGGACTACTGCGGCTGCGTCTTTTCCCGCCGGGAACGCGACGCACGGGTGGCAGCACAGGAAAATGGCAACAGCTGATGTGCTCTTTGAAGTGTCCGGCCAAAAGCTCCGTCAGGATATGCTGTACGAACTGATCTTCCTGAAACTTGTAACAGCAAACGCCCTTTGCAGCAGATCTTTTTCCTGCAAAGGGCGTTCGTATTTCTGTCATATTTCTCATGATACCAGAAAACCCGCAGAACCTTACGTCCTGCGGGTTTCTAAAGAATAAGCCGAAAATCAGATTCGAACTGACGACCCCTTCATTACGAGTGAAGTGCTCTACCGGCTGAGCTATTTCGGCTTGTGAAATTCATTTCCTGAATGACACAATCATTATTATACCGTATTTTTTTGAAATTGCAAGCATTTTTTTGAAATTTATGAATCTTTTTCTAAAATTTGTTCCGCCCCACTGATTTCCCGCCGTTTCCATCCCTGTTGTTTTCACCTCCCTGGCGCAAATTTTATGCATAAACTTTGTCCTTACTTTCAAAAATTAAGGAAAACCATCCCTTTCCCTTATAAAAATTAATGTATTTTGAAAGAAAAGCATTGACAACCGCCAAAAAAGTAAGTATAGTTTTTAACTAAAGGAAGAAAGGGGCTGTTGTCATGACCATGCAATACGATAATCTGGAAGACAAGCTCAGTCAGCTTGTAGAGTATACGAAAGATTCCGGAAAGATTGATTTATCTTTATACACTGAGTACGATGTAAAACGGGGACTGCGTGATTCCACTGGTAAAGGTGTTCTCACCGGCCTGACCGAAATTTCCGATGTTATCGGCTTCGATATTGATGAGCGCACCGGCGAAAAAGTTCCGACCGATGGCCGTCTCTATTTTCAGGGCTATAACGTCGCAGATCTGATCAAAGGTATGGAAGGACGACGCTTCGGTTTTGAAGAGATTACCTATCTTCTTCTGTTCGGTTCTCTTCCGACAGAACCGCAATTAAATGATTTCAACGAAATTTTAAGTATCTACCGCGAGCTGCCGGACACTTTTGTCCGCGACGTTGTCATGAAGGCAACCAGCAAAAACATGATGAATACTCTGCAGCGCTGTGTGCTGACCCTGTATTCCTACGATGAAAAGCCGGATGACATTTCCATTCCGAACGTCCTCCGCCAGGCTTTGAGTCTGATCGCCAAAATGCCGCTGATCGCCGTTTACGGCTAACATGCATACCGCCACTACCACGAAAACCAGAACCTGATCATCCGAAATCCGAAACCGGAGCTGTCGATCGCTGAAAACATTCTGCAGATGCTTCACCCGGATGGAGATTACACTGCTCTGGAGGCAAAGGTTCTCGATGTTGCGTTAATTCTTCACGCAGACCACGGCGGCGGAAATAACTCAACATTTACGACACACGTTGTCTCCTCCTCCGGAACCGATACCTACTCTGCTGTTGCGGCTTCTTTAAGTTCCTTAAAAGGACCGCGCCACGGCGGTGCCAACTTGAAGGTTATGGAGATGTTTGAAAATATTGAAGAGAATGTTACAAACTGGGAAGACGAAAACGAACTGCGCACCTACCTGACCAAAATACTTGATCGTGAAGCATTCGATGGAACTGGTCTTATCTATGGTATGGGCCATGCTGTTTATACCCTGTCCGATCCACGTTGTGTGATTCTGAAAGAATATGCAAAGAAGCTTTCCGCTGAGAAGCACCGCGAGAAAGAATTTGCTCGCTATGAGTCTGTAGAACGCATTGCCGGCGAGTGTATCGCCAAAAAGCGCCGTCTGCTCAAACCAGTCTGTGCAAATGTTGATTTCTACAGCGGTTTCGTCTACACAATGCTTGGCCTTCCAAAAGAGCTCTACACCCCGATCTTTGCTATCTCCCGTATCTCCGGCTGGTCCGCACACCGGATCGAAGAGCTTGTCAACGAAGGAAAGATCATCCGTCCGGCTTATAAATATGTCGGTCATCATCGTCCGTACGTTGCCATTGAAAGAAGAACCCCAAGAAAGACTTCCCACAGTTTTTCAAATAACTAAAAAATTATGCAAAAAGGACACCTGCCCGTACCGTTCTGGTATCGGGCAGGTGTCCTTTTATTGCCAAGTGATCTCTCGAAAAACCCGCGGAGCGTGCTTCTCATGGTTATAAACAAAACTCTGCGTTATACCCGGATCTTTGTTCCCTTGGTGTCTCGTTTTGCCAGCTTAATCTTCGCTGTCAGAGAAATCTCTTTGTCGTGATACGTGATCGTGTAATCCATCCGGCTTGCCAGTAGATACGCATGCTCTACCGCGTCGTCCTCTGCCATACGGATACCACGCACACCAACGGCTGCTTTTTTCTTCTCCGGCACTTCACTCGTAAGGAAGCGCAGGAAGACACCGTTTTTCGTCTGCAGAACCACATACTCCTGCTCCTGGCAGACCTCGGCAAGAATCAGACGGTCCTCCTCGGATGAAAGCTTCGTCGCCGCGATCGTTCGTTTTACGACATCAAACTCGGATCCATCGACAAGTTTTACCATACCGGCCGCGCTGACGAACAGCAGCTTATTGTTCTTGATATTTTCCAGTGCATCGACGTAAATCATCTGCTCCTTCTGGCTGCTGTAATTTCCAAGGTTGTCGATCGGCGTTCCCTTGTCACGGAATCTTCCATACGGGATGTCCATTACTTTGATGCTGTGCATCATGCCAAGATCCGTAAAAACGCAGATCTTATCGGTGTTTTTGCACTGGAACACATATTTGTTCTCGTTGTGCACAGCCTCTTTGTTCCGCTCGTAAGCAGACGTATCGATCGTCTTCGCATAACCGAAGCGGTCCATCAGGAAGACAACATCCATCTCCTCGACCTTCGGCTCCTCAAGAACAATCGCCTCAGCATTCTCAATCGCCGTTTTCCGCTTGTGGCCGTACTCTTTTTTAATCTGCGTCAGATCTTCCATAATAACTTCCGACATCGAGTCGTAATGATTTAAGATATCTTCGTACTTCGTAATCTTCGCCACAGTCGCCTCATGATCTTTTAAGAGTGCTTCCACTTCCAGTCCGATCAGTTTCTGCAGACGCATCTCCAGAATCGCCGTTGCCTGGCGTTCCGTAAAGCAGAGCTGTGCTGCCATACGCTCACTTGACTTTGATTTGAAGCGGATACCATCGGTCACACCCATAATCAGACACTCTTTGACCTGCTTCTGTGTCTTGCTTCCGCGCAGGATCTCAATGATCAGATCGATCACATCGCATGCCTTGATCAGACCTTCCTGCACCTCGCGGCGCTCCATCTCTTTGCGGAGAAGGTTCTGGTATTTGCGGGTTGCCACTTCAAACTGGAAATCAACGTGATACTCGATCACC